>Ga0210384_10000035_pt1 | contig 197404 bp, 174 predicted proteins | sample IncBWH2MmetaG_FD_160574 | JGI IMG/M metagenome (GOLD analysis project Ga0210384, IMG submission 160574) | Forest soil microbial communities from Barre Woods Harvard Forest LTER site, Petersham, Massachusetts, United States - Inc-BW-H-2-M | ecosystem: Environmental > Terrestrial > Soil >... | reverse complement strand
CGTAGAGTCTAGGCCGCAGAGTTCCGAATGCTCAGCATCCCACATTTGATCGTTATCTTCGTCGTCGCATTGATCGTTTTCGGGCCCGAAAAGCTTCCCGAACTTGCCCGGAACCTCGGGAAAGTTATGGCCGAATTCAAACGTGCCACGGGCGACCTACGCTCCACGTTTGAGGGGCACCTCCGCGACCTCGAGCGTGAGACAGACCACAGGCGCATCGGCGAGGCGCCTCCTCCACCAGCACAAACCGCAGGCGTTCCTGCTGCTCCGGGAACGGTTCCCGCGAACCCGCCCCATGCGGCTGCCGTGGACACGCCGCACCCGCCTGACGACCAGCAAATCGAATCGAATCCGGAGATAGCGAACCATGGCGGCCCCCGTCCAGCCTGAAACCATTTCGCGTCTGGCCGCCGGCGAAGAGTCCGGCGCGCGGATGTCCTTTTTCGACCACCTTGTGGAGCTCCGCACGCGCCTGATCAACTCTATGCTGGCCATCGGCGTTGGAATGATGCTCGGGCTGCTCGCGTCGAAGAGGGTAATCAATTTCATTTCGGAGCCCATGGTGGCGGCGCTGCGCTCCGCGCACCTCGACGACCACATGATTTACACGAGCCCGGCGGGATACGTCAGCGCCTACATCAACCTGGGGCTCTATATTGGAATTGTGCTGGCCATGCCCTACGTGCTCTATCAAGTATGGCTCTTCGTTGCTCCCGGCCTTTACAAGCACGAGCGCCGCGCGGCTTCGGGATTCATTGTTTCTTCCATGGCGCTGTTCCTCTGCGGCATCGCCTTCGGCTATTTCGTCATGCTTCCGCAGATGCTCAAATTCCTGGTGAGTTTCGCCCTGGACGGCCCCGTGAGGCCGCTGATCAGTTTCAACGAGTATTTCCATTTTTTGCTGGTTGTGCTGCTGGGTCTGGGCATCATCTTCGAGATGCCCGTGCTGATTTTTATTCTTTCGGTTTTTGGAATTGTCACGCCGACGTTCCTGCTGAAGAATTTTCGCTACGCCATGCTCTTAATCACCATCCTGGCCGCCATCGTCACGCCGACGCCCGATGCCACCACCATGATTGTCTTCATGGCGCCGATGGTGGGGTTGTACCTTATCGGAGTGCTCGTTTCCTATGTGGTCGTGCGCCGTAAGCGCGCGCAGGCTGCGGTTCGCGGCGAGGCGCAGTAAATTTCGAGCGTCAGACGCACAAGAAGTTAATCAGGGGGAGGCGCCACGCCATGACTCGATTTCCAAAGGCCCTGCGAATAGCCGCCCCGCTGCTGGCTGCCATGTTCTTCATCGGATGCAGCCACGATACGCCGCGCCTGAACGCTGCCCCAACCGGCTCTGCTGGCGCGGCTGATCCAGCAAAAGCTGCACCGCCGCAAGCAATCGTGTCGCCTGCGGATCAGGCGCCCCCGGCGTCGCAGACCGGCGGCTTCGACGGCGCCCGGGCGTATGATTTCACGGGGAAACTCGTCGGCTTCGGCCCGCATCCTCCCGATACGGACTCGATTCGCCGCACGCAGGCCTATATCGTTTCGCAATTAAAGGGCTTTGGCTGCGCGGTGGATACGGACGATTTCAAGGCCTCCTCGCCCATGGGCTCGCTTGCCATGGAAAACATCATTGCCAAGATCCCGGGAACGGGGCAGGGCATCATCGTGCTCCTCACGCACTACGACACGCTGCGCCTGGATAATTTTGTCGGTGCGGACGACGCCGGCTCGTCCTCGGGGCTGATGCTCGAAATGGCTCGTCTTCTCTGCGCGGAAAAGAAGCAGCAGCCGAACACGGTGTGGATTACCTTCCTCGATGGTGAAGAGGACCAGCAGAATTTCGAGACCGAACAACAAGCCCAGACCACTTGGAATGACGACGACACTCTTTTCGGCAGCCGCGAGTTGGCCGCGCGTCTGGCCGTTTCCGGAAATCTTAAGCGCGTCCACGCGGTGATCCTGGCTGACATGATCGGCCAGAAAAATGTGCAGCTCCCGCGTGATACAGGCTCGACCAAATGGCTCACGGAGCTTGTTTGGAACACTGCGGATCGCCTGGGATACCAAAATACATTCGTTGCCCGCGACTACGGCCCCATCGGAGATGATCACTCTCCGTTCATTAAGCGGGGAGTTCCTGCGGTGGACATCATTGACCTGGACGGCTACCAATATTGGCACACGATCCAGGACACGATGGACAAACTCAGCCCGCGCAGCATGGCCATCGTCGGATACGTGATTTTGGAATCAGTGCGCGAGCTTCAGAAGAGATTTCCTTGATGTCCTCGAGTTCTCGTCCGCGCGCATTCTTTCCTTCCTGTGCTACATTTCTTGCCTGACCATGCCTGCAATCACCGTAGCCAGTTCCGCCGGTCCCTATCGCGTTTACTGCGGTCGCGATGCACTCGCGCGCGCTGCGTCGCTGATTGCACGTCTCGGCAACTCGTCGGGCACATTCATTCTATCTTCGCCTCGTGTCTGGCGACTCTGGGGTACATCTCTGGCCGCCAAGATTCCCGGCGGGCGCTCTCGCCCTCCGATCCTTTTCGACGATAGCGAATCCGCGAAGCGCCTGGCCGCAGTGGAGGAGATTTCCCGCAAGCTCAATCGGGCTGGCGCCGACCGCCGCGCCATACTCGTCGCCGTGGGCGGCGGCGTCGTGGGCGATGTCGCCGGCTTTGCCGCCGCGAGCTATCTTCGAGGCGTCCGCCTCATCCACATTCCTACCACGCTCGTCTCGCAAATTGATAGCTCCATCGGCGGCAAGACGGGCGTCAATCTTCCGGAAGGGAAGAACCTGGTTGGCGCGTTTTATCCCCCGAAATTCATTCTGACCGACCCAAGCTTTCTCCGAACGCTTCCGCACCGTGAATTTCGCTCCGGCCTCTACGAAGTAGTGAAGACGGCGGTGATCGCCGACGCCCCGCTCTTCGCCTTTCTCGAGCGCCGCATGCCTGCCATCCTCCGGCGCGACCCCGCGACGCTCGCCTGGATAATCCCGCGTTCGATTCGCGTGAAGGCCTATGTCGCCGGCAAGGACGAGCGCGAAAGCGGACTCCGCCAGATTTTGAATTTCGGCCATACGCTGGGCCATGCGCTTGAAACGGCTACGTCCTATCGGCGCTTCCTCCACGGTGAGGCGATTGCCTGGGGGATGATCGCGGCAACCATGATGGCCGTCGCCACCGAGCGCGTCGGCGAGCGTGACGCGGCACGAATTATTCGTCTGATTTTGGCCATCGGGCCGCTCCCCTCTCTCGCCGGGATAAAGGGGCGCCAGCTTCGCCCGATTCTCGCGGGCGATAAAAAGGTTCGCGCCGGGCGCATCCTATGGGTTCTCCCGCGCCGCATCGGCAAGACGGAATGGGGCGTGGAGGTGGGCTGGCCTGTGTTCGATCGCGTCTTCGCCGCATTGCCCGCGATCGCCGCGAAGGGCCGGAGCTAATCGCGGACCCGGCGCGCATGCCCACGCCCGCTCAAAACGTGGAAAAACTTGCCGGCACGCGTCCTGAAGGCGCGCGCGACGAGCGCGAAGCCGCCGCGCGCGTCCGCGAGATGTTCGGCCGGATTGCCCCGCGCTACGACTTCCTGAACCATCTCCTCTCGTTCTCGCTTGATCGTGTTTGGCGGCGGCGTACCGCCCGGCGATTCCTGCACATCCTTCGCCGGCCGGAGGCCCGCGTCCTCGATCTCTGCTGCGGCACAGGCGATCTGGCCTTTGCTCTGGATCGCGCGCGCGCTGATTTGTCCACGCATCGTCCGCCCGTCATCGGCGCGGATTTCGTCGAAGGTATGCTCGAACGCGCGCGCGAAAAGGCGCACCGTAGCAATCATCACGCTGTCTTCGCAGCTGCAGATGCGCTGCATCTCCCGTTTCCGGACGCGAGCTTCGATCTCGTCACGTCAGCCTTCGGCTTTCGCAATCTCGCGAGTTACGAGCAAGGCCTCCACGAAATCGCGCGCGTGCTCAAGCCGGGCGGGGAAGTGGGCATCCTCGAATTCAGCGAGCCTGTTAGCGGCCGAATGGCCGGACTCTTCCGCTTCTATTTCAAAAATATTCTTCCGCGCATCGGTGGGGCTATCTCAGGCGATAGCGAAGCCTACGCGTATCTTCCCGGCTCCGTTGCCAGGTTCCCATCGCCTCCGGAACTTTCCGCTCTCATGCTTCAAGCCGGGTTCGGAGATGTTCGCATCGCCTCGTGGAATTTCGGCAGCGTCGTTTTGCACTCCGCGCGCCGCATTTGAAGCTCCTATAAAAGGGCCCGCCGGTTCTCGGCGGGCCCTCTTCTCCAATCGCTCACGAGTTGGATGGTTCAGCTCTTGACGTTAATTGTTGTTGGTTCGGATAGTCTGAATGTGAGAGGCGTTTCGGCCGGCAAGCGGATGTCCTTCTTGCCGGTAATCGCGGCCGCAGTCAGTCCGGCCCCTGCTCCGATGGGCCCGCCGATGAGCGCGCCCTTACCGCCGGCTGCGATGGCGCCGATCAATGCTCCGCCGCCTCCGCCTCCGCCGATAAGGAGCCAGTTGCGCTTATTGTGGTTGCCGCCGACTCGGATCTTGGATTCGGTCCGAATGCGGTAGTCCGTGCCGTTCACGTCAACGTCTTCGAGCGCGAGCTGCAGCCGCGCGCGGCCCATGAGCCTTCCGGAATGATGCGCGTCCACGACAAGCCCTCGGACTTCGGCTCCCTCGGGGATTACCGTCTTGCCGTCCACGATAACGGGTTCGGAAACGGTGGCCTCGAAGTGGTCTCCGGGCCTGCTCGCGTTGCTCGCCACCGCGTTATTGAGCGTCACATGAATGGCTGACATCTCCGGCAGTGTCACGGGATCGGTGCGGTTCGATTCCCTCGTGGCCGCAAATGTGACCGCCAGTGCCAGCAGTAACGCAGCAGCAATTGCCGTGTAGCTGTACTTATTCAGATGTCTAAGCATAGACACCTCCGCCTGATTTGGTTGCACCTGAGTCTCCATAACCGCCCTTGTAAACGATTGATGTATAGGGACTTTATCTCTCTAAGGCCTTCAATTTAGGAAAGAACTCCATTTGGCATGAATTTCGGTGGTACTGGGACTTTTTCGTCGCCCCGAGCGCAAAAACTCGCGCTATCATGTCGCCATGCCAGATTCTACTTCGTTGAGCATCGTCGATCTTCGCAGCGATACCGTCACGCGGCCAACGCCCGCGATGCGCCGCGCCATGGCCGAAGCCGAAGTCGGCGACGACGTCTATCGCGAAGACCCTACGATTAACCGCCTGCAATCCCGCGCCGCGGAAATTTTCGGCCGTGAAGCCGCTCTCTTTGTTCCCACCGGCTCGATGGGCAATCTCCTCGCCGTCCGCGGCTGGACGCAGCCCGGCATGGAAGTGATCTGCGACGAGCGTGCGCACATCTATCAGTACGAAATGGCTGCGATTTCCGCCATTGCCGGATGCATGGCGCGCACTGTCCCCGCTCCCGGCGGCATCCTCACGTGGGAGCTGATCGAACCGCTGATTCGCCCCAAAATTTACACGCGCCAGCAGACCGGCCTCATCGAGCTTGAAAATACCCACAATATGCACGGCGGCGCCGTCTATCCGCCCGAAATCGCCGACGATATCTGCGATCGCGCGCACTCGGCCAGCCTCCGCGTTCATCTCGATGGAGCGCGCATCTTCAACGCTTCGGTTGCATCCGGAGAGAGCGTCGCCGCCCTCACGCACAAATTCGATTCCGTGATGTTCTGCCTCTCCAAAGGACTCGGTGCCCCGGTCGGCTCCATGCTCGTCGGCTCGCGCGATTTCATCGAACACGCCCGCATCGGAAGAAAGCTTCTCGGCGGCGGCATGCGTCAGGCAGGCGTGCTCGCTGCTGCGGGGCTGGTGGCTCTCGAAGAGTCGCCCAAGATTCTCCATCGCGACCACGAAAACGCAAAGCATCTCGCTCAAGGCCTGGCGCAGGTCAAGGGCATAGCGGTCGATCCAAAAAAAGTGTCCACCAACATCGTCTTCTTCGACGTGCGCGCCACAGGCCGCACCGCCGGCGACATCTGCGCCGCGCTCGGCCCGCGAAAAATCCTTTGCGGCGCGATCGATAAATTCTCCGTCCGCATGGTCACGCACTACGACGTGGATCGCGCCGGCATCGACCGCACGCTCGCCGCCGTCGAGGAAGTCCTTTCCGCGCGCGAGCGCCCTCTTGAAACTACGCGCTCAAATTGCTAGGGTCATATTGCTCTTATGGCGATCACCAGAACACAGACCCCTCGCGGCGTCTACCGGTTTGCCGTGGCCACTTCGATTGCCACGATTCTCCTCTTGATGGCCGGCGCCCTGGTCACCAACAACAACGCAGGCGACTCCGTGCCCGATTGGCCTCTCGCCTATGGCCGCCTGATTCCGCCCTTCGTGGGGGGAATCCGCTTTGAATACTCCCACCGCGTTGTGGCCGGCATCGTATCCATCATGACGCTCGTCCTGGCAATCTGGCTTGCGCGTGTAGAGCAGCGCCCGTTGGCGCGCCGCCTCGGCTGGACTGCACTGGCCCTTGTGATTGCGCAGGGAGCTCTTGGCGGGATACGCGTCCTCGTGGGCTACCCGGCGATTTCCGCCACGGCGCATGCCACGCTCGCGCAAATTTTCTTCATCGTTTTGGCGGGGTTGTCGCTCTATCTCAGCCCCTGGTGGCAGCGCGATCTTCCGAGCCTTGAAGATTCCGGCTCTCCGCGTCTCCGTGCACTCACCCTTGCGACTACCGCCGCCATCTTCATTCAGATCATCCTTGGCGCTGCCTTCCGCCATGGCGCCATCGGTGGCGTGCCGCATCTTGTGGGTGCCGCTGTCGTCACCGCGCTGGTCGTATGGACTGCCATTGCCGCGAAAAGGCGCTTCCGTCAAGTTCCCGATCTCCGCCGTTCAGTCATTCTGTTGCACGCGTCCTTCGGCCTCCAGATTTTGCTCGGTATCGCAGCCTGGTGGGTGATGTTCACTCCGAGCGGCTTGCGGCAGCCGGACGCCCTCTATGTGGCTCTCACCGTCGCGCACGTCTTGGGAGGCGCCCTCTTGCTGGCTGCGTCCGTGATTCTCACGCTTGTGTGCTCTCGCTTGATTCGTCCCTTGGCTGCGGCTGCGGACCACCGAGCGCCATCCCATTCGCCCGAAAGCGCGGGAGTGTAGAGGAAAGCCATGAACGAATCGCGCGCCGACGCCATTTCCGTTCAGGAGAAGCCCTGGGCTTATGTCGTGCTCACGAAGCCCGACGTTACCTTCCTGGTCGTCATCACCACCATCGCAGGCTTCTATCTCGGTTCGTCAGGGACGCCCGACTGGCTTCTTTTGCTGCACACCCTCGCCGGGACGATGCTCATCGCGGCCGGCACAGCCGCGCTCAATCAATACGTCGAGCGCGATATGGACGCCGTCATGCGCCGCACGGCCTCGCGCCCTTTGCCGACGGGCCAGTTGCGGCCGCGTGAAGTCCTCGTTTTCGGTGTGGGCACGATTCTCATCGGTGCCGTGTGGCTCGCGCTTGCCGTGAACGGCCTCGCGTGCCTTGTAGCCCTCGCCACCACGGTCCTCTATCTGGGCGTCTACACGCCGCTCAAGAAGCGCACCACTCTCGCCACCGCCGTCGGCGCGATTCCCGGCGCCTTGCCCCCGGTGATTGGCTGGGTGGCCGCGCGAGGCTCGCTCTCTCTCGGCGGTTGGGTCCTGTTCGCCATTCTATTTTTCTGGCAGTTCCCGCACTTCATGTCCATCGCCTGGATCTATCGCGAGGACTACGCCCGCGCCGGAATCCGCATGCTGCCCGTGGTGGACCGCAAGGGCGACGCAACATTCCGCCAGATCGTTTGCGCATCGGTGATTCTCGTGTGGGTCAGCGCCCTTCCTTCGGTGATCGGCATGGCGGGGATGCCCTATTTTTTTGGGTCACTCCTGCTGGGCATGCTTCTGCTTCAGGTGGGATTGTGGGCCAACCGCTCGCGCACCAACACGCGCGCCAAGTGGCTTATGCATTCCACCGTCGCGCACATCCCGCTCCTGCTTCTGTGGATGATTCTCGATAAGGCGACGCGATGACCCTCGCCGCTTCGAGCGAGCGGGGCGGCCTTCAAAATTCCCCGCGCGCCCTCGCGTAACCGGCGCCCCGGATGAATTTCCTTCCTCTTTCCAGTCTCCCGGCCGTCAACGCGGCGCTCAACACCGCTTGCACAATCTTCTTGCTCTGCGGCTACTCATTCATCCGCCGCCGCAAAATCCTGGCCCACAGAATTTGCATGATCAGCGCGTTCGTCTGCTCGTCCGCCTTTCTCGCGTTCTACGTCTATTTCCATCTGCACGCCGGAATCATTCGCTTCGGCGGCCGGGGATGGATTCGCCCGGTTTATTTCGCGCTCTTGATTTCGCACACGACTCTTGCCGTGGTGATCGTTCCGCTCGTGCTGATTACCCTCTCCCGCGCCTTACGGCAGAAATTCGACCGTCACCGCACCATCGCCCGCTGGACGCTCCCGCTTTGGCTCTATGTTTCCATTACGGGCGTGATTATCTACTGGCTTTTGTATATCGCTTACACGCCGATCGGCGCTTTGAAACTGGGCTGAGGATGCTGGCCGGATCAGATATACCCGGAGCGCGGAGAAAAATAGAGGCTGTCACTTATAGGAAACAACCGCCTGGCCATTCGCTACTTGAATGTCACTGACGTCCGGAGGCAGCCGCAATTTCTCACGATTTTCAGGCGACGACATCATTTTCTGCACGGCTGAATCCAGAGTGGACTGCGGCAGCGGCAGCGATCCGAGCTTTCCCGCCACCGGTTCGAATTTCAAATACCCATCTTGCGATCCCAGGTGCCCATCGAGTTCGAGCGATAAATCCTTCCCGTGAAAATTGAAGATCACGTAGGCCTTTACGAGGTCGCCGTCCATGTCCACTTTCACGTCCTTCACCGATGATTGCACCTCGTCGAGCGTCGGCTGGTCGGCTCCCGCGGCCGTGTCGGATGCTGAAGCGCCAGTCGCCGCTTCGCCGGCAGGCGCAGAACCAGAAGCGTCCGCGCTGCTCGCCTGCGCGGAGCCATCCAGCGCAAGATTTTGTGTCAGATATGAATTCAGCTCCGTGCGATCAAGTTGCACCTGAGCTGGCTGGCCGGAGGCCTGGGCTTGGCCCGCGGCCGCGAATTTTTGTGCGGCACTGGCCGCGGCGGCGGGATCGTAGGAAACATTGGGCGGGGGCGATTTCCGCAGCACGAGCAGGATTGTCAACACAAGCCCCGCAAGGCTCGTCCAGCTTAATATCCGGTAGAGCACCTTGAATTGTGTCGCGTGGAGCATGGGTGGTCTCCTCTTACACATTCTACAGGTGTAAGAGAAGCAACCCTCATGCGTGCCCTCTGCCGTAGCGAATACTGCACTGACCGGATGTACAGTAGCCCTTCAAGGCTCGCGCTTCCTAGTGTGAATGCGCCTTCGCGTATTTCGCGCGCTGTTCGGCGATGAACGCCGCGAGTTTATCCGGATGGTTCACCCAGTCGGTAAACATCGGCCGGAAATCGGTCTTTCCTCCAAACATTTCGCGCTGATCCGCAGGGAGTGGCGGACCTCCCGGGCTACCCGCCGCGGGAATCTGCGGAGGAAGCTGGACCGCATACATACTCCCGCCGCCCAGCGCTTCATGCGGGTACCCCATGAGCCAGACGCAATTGTGAGCGTCAAGAATCATGTTGGCCGAAATCACCACCCACTGTCCCTGGTCTGCAGCCGTGGGATTCTGGCAATTCCATAGCCGAGCCTGAGGAGCAGGTATGCTGGGATCAGCTTCCCCGTAGGAGTCCACCTCAATTGTTTGCAGACCGTGTTGCTCGGCAAACCGTGCCACTTCCGGGAAGGCCTGGTCCCAGTCAACATCGGCCTTACCAGCGATGGTGTAAACGGGATGCCCCAGACCGAGTGCATTGATATAAGGGAGGTAGAAAGGGTATGCGTGCACGGCGGTGAACAGGCAGCTCAGGGCCAGCAGCGCAACGAGCGGAGTCACAAGCCGCGCCCCCACAGGCCTTGACGCACCAAGCCGCTTTAACATATGAGGCACGGGAGCCAGCAATAGAATCATCAGAATCAATGGGACGCTGAAATGGCGGTAGCCGATATTCAGCCGGGCCACAATGCAAAATACCGTGAACACGAGGAACGATGTCCACAGCACTCGCCAGTGCAAACCAAATTTCTCCGGAAGAATCGAAGGAGCCGTTGCCTCGCCGCGACGCCGAAGAAGGAGTGCCAGCGCGATTGCCAGCACGAGCAGTGCAAGGAATCCCAGCGGAGATTTGAACAGGAAGAGAACCGGGAAATAAAACCAGACTCCGTGCTTATAGGCGTGGCTCAGGATGAAAGCCGGCCGGCTCGCACCGAACACGACCATCACGACTCCGAAGAGATAAAGCGCTGCCGGCATGAGCAGCCGGAGCAGAAACCGCGGTATATGCCCGTGGCTGAGGCGAGCGAGCGGGTCGGTCGGCTGATGTACGGAAAGGATAAAGTAAACCACGTAAACGAATAGCGCGGCCCAAAGAATTCCGCGCCCAATCGCTTGCCAGCGAAGTCGGCGCCAGCTGCGCGCCTCCGGCTTCGCGCTCGGCTGGCCCGGCACGGGCCGCCAGCGCGTGCTCAAGGCAAACGCCGCGAATGCGAAGAAGAGAATTCCGGCTGTAAACTTCGAAAGCAGCGCGCCGGTCAGGCTCAGCGCAAATATCATCACGTTCTTGCAGCTGGGGTCCTGCCACACTTCGGCAAAAGTCCATAGGGTTGTCAGGGAAAGCAGTGTGATGGCCACATCGGTGAGCACGAGCGGGCCGAATGCCAGAAAGACGGGCATGCTGACGTACAGGCTGAGGCACAGCAGACCGCCCCAGTCGCCTCCCAGGCGGCGTCCGTACACGAAGACAATCCAGCCCAGCACGAGCGTCAGAAGCAGCATGGGCGCGCGCGCCCACTTTAAAGTTGTAGCTGGATCGTTCCAGTGTGTCTGAAGCGATGCTCCAAACAGGTACTCAAGTGGCGAGCCGGGGAATTCTCCACTGACGGTCCACGCCGGGTTCGAGTAATCGGCACGCACACCGCGAATCACCAGCGGCAGCGCCGCAAGCACCTTCGCCAGCGGCGGATGCTCTGGATTTATGCGCAAATCAAGCTTTTGCAGATAACTGACGCCGGCGCCGATGTGTGTGGGTTCGTCGAACCCGGCGCTTTCCCGCCGAATGGAGCCACCCATCAGAATCGCCATGAATAAAAGCAGCAGCACGGCTATAAGCGAAAAGAGAAGGGAGAGACCGCCTGAATCAGCCCCGTTGCCAGTCACCGTGGATGGGTTTTGGGTCACGTGATTCTCCTCGGACCGCGGATCAATCATGTTACTGCACCCGCCAGTGCGGCGCAGTTTACACCAACTCGTTTGACCAATGCACGTTCGGCGACCTTCCCCCAATGTGCTAAAATCCCCGTTTAGACCAAGCGCAACGGGAATGGGAGTGCAATCATGAAGGCGCGTGCGAAATTTCTGATCGGTTCGGGAATCATTATCGCAACGCTTGTTGCGCTGGCCTACACCGGCTACACACAAAGCAAAAGCTACTATCACACGATTTCCGAACTCGGCGTCCTGCAAGGCGCCGCGCTCCGCCAGCGCATGCGCGTTTCCGGCAATGTCCGCGCGGGTTCGATCGCCCATCTCGACGGGCGCGTTGATTTCGTTCTCGAGGAGCAGGGCAAGGGGCTGCCCGTCAGCTATGTTGGCGGTGATCCTCTTCCGGATACATTCAAGGACGGCGCCCAGGCGTTGGTCGAGGGCCGTCTAGCGCCGGACGGCCATTTTGTCGCCGAGCAGGTCCAGGCGAAGTGCGCTTCCAAGTATGAGGCGGCGCCTGGCTCCACTCCTGCCACGGCTTCTCCCGGCCAGACGACGAACGGCTCCGGCGCACCAACCGGGAGTAGTTAAGAGCTAGGAAGGGCAGGGAATTCATTGGACATTTTCGGTTCGTTTGCGCTCCTCCTGGCGTTCGTGGCGGCGGTATATGCCTTTGCCGCCGGCATCGCCGGGATCCTCACGCGCCGCTCTCTGCTCACCAAGAGCGCGCGCAGTGCCGGCATGGCTGTTTTCGGCCTCATCACCCTTGCCGTGGCGGCGCTCGAGTATTTTTTCTTCACCAATGATTTTTCGATGGCGTATGTCGCGGCGCACAGCAATCGCGCGCTGCCCGCGTTTTACAAATTCGCCGCGCTCTGGGCCGGGCAGGAAGGGTCGCTGCTCTTTTGGAGCTGGCTGCTCTCCATCTACGCTTTTTCCGTGCTCTTTCTCAATCGGAAGAAGCACCCCGAGCTGATGCCTTATGTGGGCGTGGTTCTCGCCGGAGTGCAGATTTTCTTCCTCATGCTGAATAATTTCGTTGCCAGCCCGTTCCATGTGCTGGGCGCCGCGGACGCTTCGGGCGTGTTCCATCTGGCTAGGCTCTCCGAAGGGAACGGCCTGAACCCGCTGCTGCAATATCCCGAGATGGTGATCCATCCGCCGATGCTCTATCTCGGCTATACGGGCTTCACGGTGCCCTTCGCGTTTGCGCTTGCGGCGCTCCTGGGCCGCTATCCGGGGGAGAAATGGATTCACATCACGCGCCGATGGACCATGATCGCGTGGGGTTTTCAAGGCATAGGGATTCTCCTGGGCGCGCACTGGGCCTACGCCGTTCTCGGATGGGGCGGCTACTGGGCGTGGGACCCCGTGGAAAACGCCTCGCTGCTGCCCTGGATCACCGGCACGGCCTTTTTGCACTCGGTGATGATGCAGGAAAAGCGCGGCATGATGAAGGTGTGGAACGTGTGGCTGGTGTTCATCACCTTCATGCTCTGCATCCTGGGAACCATGCTGACGCGCTCGGGCGTGGTCAGCTCCGTGCACGCATTCGCCGAATCCTCGATCGGTGGGTGGTTTGTGGTCTTTCTGGCGATCATCCTCGCCGTGTGCCTCGCCGCCTGGTACAAGAATCGCGATTACCTTCGCAGCGATAACCAGCTCGATTCGCTCGTCTCGCGCGAGTCAGGCTTCCTGTTCAACAATCTTATTTTGCTCGCGGCGTGCTTTGCGGTTCTCTGGGGGACGCTCTTTCCCGTATTCTCGGAATGGTTTACCGGCAGCAAGATCAGCGTAGGCCCGCCGTTCTTCAATAAAGTGAACATCCCCATCGCGCTCTTCCTGTTGTTCCTTACCGGCGTGGGTCCCATCCTGGCTTGGCGCAAGACCTCGCTCGACGCGCTGCGGCGCAATTTTGCGTGGCCGCTCGCGGGTGGATTCGTGGCCGGCGCGATCGCGCTCGTCTTGGGATTCTGGAATTTCTACGCACTGGTCTGCCTGATTCTCTCGGTTTTTGTGGCCCTCACGATTTTCTCGGAGTTCTATCGCGGCGCGCGCGTGATCGCCTCGCGCGATCATGTGAACTTGGTGAGCGCAGCTGGCGAACTCACACTGCGCAATACGCGCCGTTACGGTGGCTACATCGTCCACTTCGGCATGGTGCTCATCTTCATCGGCATCGCGGGCTCCGCGTTCAATCGCGATGTCCAAAAGGAAATGGCCGTGGGGCAGACCCTCGCGATCGGCCCCTACACCATCCTCTGCCAGAATTTCGATCAGGTGGCCAACAACAACTATCAATCCGACCGCGCCACTCTCGAGGTCTTTCGCGGCGGCCGCTCGGTGATGATGCTCTATCCCGAGCGCCGCTTCTTCCTGGCCAGCCAGGTGACGGAAACAATGGTCGCCATCGAGACGGCGCCTCTGCGCGACCTCTATGTGGTCTATGCCGGCCGCAGCCCGGAAACCGGCAAGCCCGTGATTCACGCCTATCTCAATCCGCTCGTCAAATTCATCTGGTTCGGCGGCTTAATCGTCGCGCTGGGAACGGGCCTCGCGCTCCTGCCCGGCCGCCGCGCCGCGCTCGTTCTGCGCCCCGCAGCCGAAAGATCTTGGGGGGGAGGTGCCGTGGCCGACGGTGTTTCTCCCGCTCGCATCGTCGCGCGTCGCACGGATGGCTATGATTAGGCGCTCCCTTTCTCGCATCTTCTGGTCGGCCGCGCTCGCGCTTCTCGTAGGCGCGCTCGTTTTCGTTCCGGCCATACTCGCCCAGGACAATGCCGAGCCGGCTCCCGAGTTGAGCCCCGCGCAAATGGCGCGCTCGAATGCTCTCAGCTTGAAGCTCCGCTGCATGTGCGGCGGCTGCAACGATACGGTGGGCACGTGCAATCACACCGGCGGTTCATTTTCCGGTCCCTGTGATACTGCCAAGGCCATGCGCAAGCAGATCAACCAGCGCATTGCCCGCGGTGAGTCCGACGACCTCATTCTTCAGGATTTTGTGCAGGAATACGGCTCCGAGGTTCTGGTCACGCCCCCTGCCAAAGGATTCAACTGGCTCATGTGGATAGCTCCCATCGTTTTGCCGATTCTCGCCTTTGTTTTGGTCTGGGAGCTTGTGCGCCGCTGGCGCCGGCACAGTATACTGCTGCCCGAGGGCCCGGCCGTTTCTCCTGAGCTGCTGGCCCGTGCGAGGCACGAGGCCGGCGGGGAGTCCCATGAGTGAACTCGATATAGCCGTCGCCTGCGTTCTGCTCGCTGCTGCGACTTTCATTTTCGTCTTCAACGTCCGGCTCGATGCATCCGATTTCGCGCCGCATCGCACCCAGCTCGATCAGCTCATGGAGCGCCGCGACGCCACCTACGACAATCTCCGCGACCTTCGCTTCGAGTTTCGCGCCGGAAAATACTCAGAGCAGGACTACGAGGAAATCAAGCGGTCGCTCGAAATCGAAGCGGCCCGTGTCCTCGCGGATATGGACCGGCTCACAGGTGGCACTCCCACTCCTGCGACGCGTCAAGCCGCGTCCGAGAAAGGGCGCCAGCTATGATTCGTCGCGCCTATTTGCGATGGCTACTTGTCTCCCTGTCTTTTTGCCTCCTTGCCTCGGCTTCTTCCGCTGGCACGGTCACCGGTACGATCCGCAACGGCACCACCGGCAAGCCTGCGGCGGGCATAGAGGTCATCTTGATTCAACTTCAGGGCACCATGCAGCCGGTCGCCAATACCACCACCGATTCCGGGGGCCGCTATCGCATCGACAATCCAGCGCTCGGTGCCGCGCCCATGCTCATCCGCGCCGTCTATCGCGGCGTCAATTATCACCAGCCTGTCCCGCCGGGAACCACCACCGCCGACGTGGACGTTTTCGAGCCGACGGACAAGCCCGGTTCTTTCTCCGTCACCGCGCGCGCGATTATTTTGCAGCCCAGCGGTTCGGAGCTCACCGTGGGGGAGGAATATAACATCCAGAATAGTACGCAGCCTCCCATGGCCTACTATCGCGCGGGTGGTTCATTCATCTTCTCGCTCCCCGGCGGCGCGCAACTCGATGAGGTTTCCGCCATCGGCGCGTCCGGCATGCCCGTAAAACAGTCCACGGTTGATGTGGGCAAGAATCAGGAAGCCATTGATTTCCCCTTTCGTCCCGGCGAAAGCGGCGTGCGCGTGTCTTACAAATTGCCGTATGCGGAGAACCACGCGAGTCTTCGTTTCGTTTCGCCTTACGCCGCGGACCGCGTCGCGGTTTTCGTGCCGCCATCCGTGCAGATTTCGACTGACGGCTTCTCCCCCGCCGGTCAGGATCAGGGATTCAATGTCTACCTGCGAGAAGGCGTCGCCGCGAACGTCCCTTTGACTGTCTCCATTTCCGGCACGGCCTCAATGCCTCCGCAGAACGGGGATACATCCGGCAATTCGGGCTCTGCGGGCGGCCCCGATGATTCGCAGAATCCTTCGGTCAATTCTCGTGCGAATTCCGGCGAGGAAGCTCCCACTGCGAGCGCCACCGCATTGCCTGCGCGCCTCGATAGCATGAAGTGGATTCTGGTGGCTGGCTTCGCGGCTCTATTTCTTCTCGGTTTCGCGTACCTCTGGCGCCAGCCGCAAGCGGCGGCAGAGCAATCTGGACCGCGTGGCCCTGCCGCTCTCGAATCCTCGCCTTCGCGGCCAAGCGGGGGAGGCGTCTCTGCCGATGTCGAACGCCACGTCCGCGGCAGCCTGGACGACCTGAAAGACACGCTGTTCCGCCTCGAACTGCGCCACCAGGCCGCCACGATTAGCGAAGAGGAATACGCCCGCGAGCGCGAGCGCATCGAGAGCTTGCTGCGCAATCTCGTGAGAGGCTGAGAAAATTTCCTTGCCGCCTCCTCAAACGATTTCCGCTCCGGCCGTTCGCGGCGCCGGCGTGTCCTTCGACCGCGTCGAAAAGCGCTTTGGCCATTTCTCGGCCCTGCGCGGAATTTCTCTCGACATTCAGCCGGGCGAATTTGTCGTCCTGATCGGCCCCAACGGAGCAGGGAAGACCACTCTGCTTCGCATCGCTGCCTTGCTCGCCACTCCTTCGAGCGGCAGCCTCCGCTTCACGTCTCCGCGCGAGGCGGGCGGCGATTCTCCCAAGCGCCTCATCGGCATGGTCGCCCACAGCACGCTGCTCTACGACGAATTGACCGCCGAGGAAAATCTCACGCTCTTCGCGCAGCTCTACGGGCTCGAAGGCATTGCCGCGAGCGTCGCCAGTTTGCTCGAAGCGTGTGGTCTTGCCTCCCGAGCCAAAAGCCTCGTGCGCACTTTTTCGCGAGGCATGCGCCAGCGCTTAGCCATTGCCCGCTCGCTTCTGCACGGCCCAAGCCTGCTGCTTCTTGACGAGCCTGCCGCCAGTCTCGATAGCAAAGGCCTGGCTTGGCTCGCCGCGACCCTCGCCCAGCTTCGCGACGCGGGCTGCACAGTGATCGAAAGCACGCACATGCGCGACGAATCGCTCGATCTTGCCACGCGCGCCATATCGCTCGTGGACGGGCGCATCGCCTGCGATAGCGGCCCGCACGGCGACCCCCGCCCGCTACTAGCCAGCCTGCGCCATGCCGAGGCCTGAATGACTACCGCGCGCGCCGCCGCCATCCTTCTCGCCAAGGAGCTCCGCCTCGAATTCCGCACGCGCGAACTCCTGAATTCGACGGTCCTCTTCGCTCTCGTCGTCGTCGCTCTCTTCAGCATCGCCTTTGAGCCTACGGCCGCCGAATCGCGCCGCTACGGCCCGGGCCTTTTGTGGATCGCATTCCTATTTGCCGGTTCGCTGATGCTGCAGCCGTCCTTTGCGCGCGAGCGATCAAATGACACGCTCGACGCCCTCCGCATGGTGCCCATTTCTCCCTTTGCCATCCTTCTCGGAAAAATGCTCGCGAACTTTGTCTTCCTCTCGCTCGCCGAAGCGGTCATCGTCCCGGTCTTCGCCGTTCTCTACAACGTCTCGCTCGCGGGCGTGGCGGGCCGCTTGGCCGTCGTTCTCATGCTCGGCACGGTGGGCCTCGTCGTCACCGGCACCGTTTTTTCCGCCATCTCAGCGCATGCCCGCATGCGCGAGTTGCTTCTGCCGCTTCTGCTGTTCCCGATTCTTTCACCGCTCCTCATCGCCGCCGTCGAAGCCACGGCGTCTCTCCTTGCGGAACAGCCGGTCCTCGACCGCACATGGCTCGCATTCCTGGCCGGATTTGATATCGTCTTTCTGACGGCTTCTTGGCTTCTATGCGATTTTCTGATAGAGGAGTGAAGGGAACCGACGTATGAAGAGCCGCATCGCAGCCACGCTGCTCGCCGCGGGCCTCATTTTCTTCGCGGGCTACGCAGCGCTTTTCATTGCCCCGGATGAACGGACCATGCACGCCGTGCAGCGCATCTTTTATTTCCACGTAGCCGCTTGGATGGCGTCCTTCACCGCCTTTTTCATCGTCTTCATCTCCAACGTCGCTTACCTCGCGACGCGCCGCATGCGCTGGGATTTTCTGGGCGTCTCCGCGGCGGAACTGGGCGTGGCCTGCTGCACCATCGGGCTAATCACAGGTCCGCTCTGGGCGCGCCCCGTGTGGGGCATCTGGTGGACGTGGGACGCGCGCCTCACCACCACCTTCATCCTCTGGCTGCTTTATATTTCGTATCTGCTTCTTCGTGGCCTGCTTGAAGACGCTCCCCGCCGCGCATCTCTTTCCGCCATATTCGGCGTTTTCGCTTTTCTCGATGTTCCGCTGGTTTACATGTCGAACCGCCTGTGGCGCACGCAGCACCCCCAGCCCGTGTTTTTCGGAGGCAATGGTTCAGGTGTTGATCCCACCATGGCCAGGGTCCTTCTCCTGTGCGCGATAGCGCTCCTCGGCGTGATGACCCTCGCGCTCGTGGATCGCTATCGGCTTGAGCGTCTGCGTTACGAGGCCGGCGAGTTGCGCATGGCGGTGGAAACCCGCCGCGCGGACCAGGAATCTATTTCTTTGAGAGGGGCACGATGAAGAACTTCGAATTTCTATTCGCCGCATGGATGGCTGTTTGGGCGATCTTCTTTCTGTACGAAGTGTCCGTCGCCAGCCGCGTCGCGCGCTTGCGCGACGAAATCGAGGCCCTCAAGCGGCAGCTCCGCGAAGGCTAGCGAAGCGCCTCGCGATTCCGATGAATACGGCCGTACCATCATGAGCGCGCCTAAAAAAATCGCTGTAGTCCTTTTCCAGCTTGGCGGACCGGACTCGCAAGCTGCCGTCGAACCCTTCCTCTACAATCTTTTCCGCGATCCGGACATCATCAATTTCCCGGGTTCTTTTCTTGCCCGCAAGCCGCTCGCCAAGCTGATTTCCACCACGCGGGCGAAAGCAGCGCGCCAGCGCTACGCCGAAATCGGCGGAGGCTCGCCCATTCGCCGGCTCACCGAACAGCAGGCCAGGGCGCTGCAAGCGACCCTGCGCCCGCACATGCCCGCGCGCACCATCGTCGCCATGCGCTACTGGCATCCGGACACGCAAGAAGCCATCGCCGCGCTCGAGAGCGATTCCTTCGACGAACTGGTTCTTCTCCCGCTCTACCCTCAATATTCCCTGGCCACCACCGGCAGCAGCCTCAAGGAGTGGAACCGTCTCTACAAACCAAGTGTGCCGGTTCGGCTGATCCATCACTTTTTCGATCATCCGGATTACATCGCCGCGCTCGTCGAGCGCATCCGAAGCGTTCTCGGCCAGCTCCCGAATCCGGACGAGGTTCACCTCGTTTTCAGCGCGCATGGGCTTCCCCTGGCGCTCGTCGAGAAGGGCGACCCCTATCCGCAACACGTCGAGGCGACCGTTCGTCTGGTCCGCGAACTCGGCGCTTGGCCCAATCCGCACATCCTTTGCTTCCAAAGCAAAGTGGGCCCGCAGAAATGGCTGGAGCCTTCGCTCACCGGCACCATCGAGAAGATGGCGCGCGACGGAGTGAAGCGCATGCTTGTGGTTCCGGTGTCCTTCCTCACCGAGCATATCGAGACGCTTCACGAAATCAATATCGAAGCGCGCGAGCAGGCTGAATCCCTGGGCGTTTCGGACTTCCACATGATGCCGGCCTTGAACGATTCGCCCCTCCTCATTCGCGCGCTCGCCGACCTCGTCCTGCGCTCCGTCGGAATGCGCGCGGGTGTCGCGTCGTTCGCCTCATAGTTCTCCCTATCCGCTTGCGATTCGTCTGCAACCTGCGGAACGCATGGTATAAATACAAGCCGCGAAATTCTCGCGGCAGACGATATCCTTGCCCAATCCGGTTTGGGAGCTGGAAAAAATGAAGCTCGGCAGTCTCGAATTTCACATCCTCACCGACGGCCACGTCCTGCTCGACGGTGGCGCTATGTTTGGCGTGATCCCCCGCCCGCTGTGGGAAAGGAAAATCCCGCCCGACGGCCGCAACCGCATCCGTCTGGCCATGAACTGCGTTCTGATTCGCGCGGCGGGCAAGCGCATTCTCGTTGAGACGGGTGCTGGCGGTAAAATGAACTCCAAGCTCCGCGACATCTACGGCCTCGGCGAGCCGCTCCTCCCCACCTCTCTGCGCGACCACGGCCTCGAGCCGGGCGACATCGATATCGTCATCAACACGCATCTCCATTTCGATCACTGCGGCGGGAACACCCGCATCGAGCGCGACAAAATCATCCCCACCTTCCCGAACGCTCAATATATCGTCCAGAAGGGCGAATTCGACCACGCCATGCGTCCCACGGAGCGCGACCGCGCCAGCTATTTGCAGGAAAATTTCGCGCCCGTCGCAGAGGCGGGCCAGCTCACCCTTATTGAAGACGATCGCGCCATCGTCCCCGGTGTCGAGCTTCTCCGCGTCCCCGGCCACACCGCGAACATGCAATGCGTCAAACTAACCGGCGGCGGCCAGACGGCTTTCCTTTTCGCCGATCTCGTTCCCACTACCGCCCATCTCCCTCTCCCGTGGATTATGGGTTACGATCTCTATCCCATGACCACGCTCGAAAATAAAAGAAAATGGATTCCCGCGGTCGTCCGCGAGGGATGGCTGGCACTTTTCGTCCACGATCCGGCCACGCCGGCCGCCTATCTCCGCGAACGCGATGGCCATTGGGACCACGAGCCGGTCACGGTAGACTGACTGGTGGCGCGGTAAGCGCTCCAGACTGAACGTGCGGTGAACACCCCCGCGCCTTGCAACACGGAATCTCAGGAGCAGGAATGCCGAAGAAAAAAAAGCGCACCGCGCAAGCCGACGCCGTCACCATCGGAATTATCGGGGGCAGCGGACTCTACTCCATGCCCGGCCTCACCAATACGCGCGAAGTACGCGTAAAAACTCCCTTCGGCGACCCCTCCGATGCCTTTGTAGTCGGCACCCTCGAAGGGCGCCGCGTGGCATTCCTCGCCCGCCACGGCCGCGGCCATCGCATCTCTCCCAGCGAGATCAACTATCGCGCCAATATCTGCGCCTTGAAGATGCTCGGCGTCACGCGGGTCATTTCCGCCAGCGCCGTCGGCTCGCTTCGCGAGGATCTACCGCCGCTCGATTTTCTCATTCCCAGCCAGTTCTTCGATCGCACCCGCCTCCGCGTCTCGACGTTCTTCGGCGGCGGCGTAGTCGCTCACGTCGGATTCGACCGGCCCACCTGCGCCCATCTCTCCGAGCATCTCGCGGCCGCCTGCGACCGCGCCGAAGTGAATGTCCATCGCGGCGGCGTCTATGTCTGCATGGAAGGCCCGCAATTCTCCACGCTCGCCGAATCGCACACCTATCGACAGCTCCGCTTCGACGTCATCGGCATGACCAACCTCACCGAAGCCAAACTTGCGCGCGAAGCCGAGCTTTGCTACGCCGCCTTCGCTATGATCACCGATTACGATTGCTGGCATCCCCAACACGATGCCGTCACTCTCGACGAAATCATCAGCAATCTGGGCAAGAACGCCGCAAACGTCCAGCGCACGATCCGCGAAGCCGTCCGCACCTTGAGCGAAACGCGTGATTGCAAGTGCGGCTCCGCGCTCGCCCACGCGATCCTCACGGATCGCAAAATGATTCCCGCGGCCGCGAAAAAGCGCCTGGCCCCCATCATTGGAAAATACATTTCCTAGGAGTTTCCATGTCGCTTCTCGTCGTCGGCTCGGTTGCTTTCGATGCCATTGAAACCCCTCACGGCAAGGTGGACCGCACGCTCGGCGGCGCGGGCAGCTACTTCGCGCTTGCGGCCTGCCATTTCACGCCCGTTCGCCTGGTCGCCGTAGTCGGCGAGGATTTCACCGAAAAGCACAAATCCGTTTTTCGCGGCCGCCCCATTGACCTTTCGGGCCTCGAGCACGCGCCGGGGAAGACGTTTTTCTGGTCCGGCCGCTACAGCCGCAACATGAACGAGCGGACGACGCTTGTCACCGAGCTGAACGTCTTCGCGGGCTTCCGTCCGGCTCTTCCACGCGCCTATCTCGATTCTTCCACTGTCTTTCTCGGCAACATTGACCCGACGCTCCAGCGTTCCGTCCTCAAGCAGATTCCCCGCAAGCCCAGGGTCATCGGCCTCGACACGATGAACTACTGGATCGAGGGCACGCCCGCCGAGCTTCGCAGGACGCTCAAGCACGTGCACATCCTCATGATTAACGACGAGGAGACTCGCCAGCTTACCGGCGAGCACAATCTGCTCCGCGCCGCGAAGCGCATCTTCCGGATGGGTCCGCGCGTGCTGGTCATCAAGCGCGGCGAGCACGGTGCCCTTTTAGTCAGCGATAAATTTATGTTTTCCGTGCCCGCCTATCCCCTGGAAGAAGTCCGCGATCCCACCGGCGCGGGCGACAGTTTTGCCGGCGGCTTCATGGGCTATCTGGCGAAGGCCGGCCGCGTCAACCCGCAGACCCTCCGCTGCGCGATGGTCTACGGCTCGGTCCTTGGCAGCTTCGCCGTCGAGCGCTTTGGCGTCGAGCGCCTCGCCACACTCACGCGCCGCGAAATCGAGTCCCGCGCCCGCCTCTTTTCGAAGCTCACCTTTTTCAAGCTCTGATCTGGAAATCCCACCTTTGCTTCGTCCGACGTCCCTCACGCCTCGTCCCTCGCCATTCCTGTAGTAGAATTGCGTCCACTTCGCAGGTTGGGGGCGCCATGCTGCATGACCTGAACGTCTACATCGTCGGCCGGCTTCTTCTCGCTTCGGCTCTGGGCGGAATTATTGGCCTGGAGCGTCAGCTTCGCCATAAGCCCGCGGGCCTTCGCACCAACATCTTGATCTCCTCTGGCGCCGCCCTCTTCACCGTCATCTCTTACCAGATGGCTGCCACCGTAGGCGGAGACCACACGCGCATCGCCGCGCAGATAATTCCCGGCATCGGCTTCATCGGCGCAGGCGTAGTGATTCGTGACCGCGGTGCGGTCACGGGCATCACCAGCGCCGCAACCATATTCGTCATGGCCAGCATTGGCATGGCATGTGGCGCGGGCCTGCCCGTCACCGCGATTTTTTCCACGCTGCTGCTTCTGGTTTCCCTCGTGATTCTTGGCGCCGCGGAGGAGCGCTTCGGCCTCGACACGCGCCGTGTTAGCTTCCGCATCACGGCGCCCGCGGGGGCGGGCATCATCGAAAGCCTGCATCAGGTTGCCGAACAAATTGGAGTTGACGTCCGGCGCTGGCAGAGCCGCACCACGGACGACGGTTTCAAGGTCGAATTTGAAGCCGAGCTGACCCTTTTACAGGAGCGCAATCTCCTCGCCAAGCTGGCCTCCCTGGGCGTTCATTGCGAAGCGCGGCTGCTCCAGCAGTAAGACCGGCCACGGCGGCTCTCGGATTGCCTTCAAGCCAACCAATCGGGCCGCCCAGGAATCCGAGTTGACGTGCTGCGCGCGGGGGTGCTATCAATTTGTGTGCCTTGAAGGGGAATTTGCACGCCGTGGCCGGTTTCCCTCGTTCCGCATTCCTTTCCATGAGTCGCGGGCGGCTTTGTGATCTTCGGCGGAAATTCATAGGAGCAATCGATTGACGCGTTCGCGGTGGACTGCGCTTGCCTTGCTGGCAGTGTCGCTCGCATCTCTTGCAGGCTGCGGAGGTGGCTCTTCGACGGGCAATTCCAACCCCACACCCATGGTTGCCACCGTTTTTCCAGGCATCATCACCGCCGGCAGTCAGGGCTTCACGCTCTTCGTTACCGGAACAAATTTTCAGTCCGGCTCCACGGGCGCGTCGTTTGTCTTTTGGAACGGCATTCCGCTCTCCACCGTCCTTAATGCCTCCACCACCCAGTTACAGGCCTCGGTTCCCGCGTCCTTCGTCGTGAATCCGAATGTCGTCCAGATCACCGTAGCGAATCCGGCCCCGGGCGGCGGAGTTTCCAACGCCGTATCGTTCACAATCGAGCCGCTCCAGATTGGCGCGCCCGCCATATCTACTATTTCGCCCTCCAGCGCCGCTTCCGGCGCCTCGGCTTTCACGCTCACCGTGAACGGGTCGAACTTCACCACCAACGACGTCGTCACCTGGAACGGCGAATTTCGCACCACGACTTTCGTTTCCTCTATCAAGCTCACCGCGCAAATCTTGAACACCGACGTCGCTTCCGCCGGCATCGCCAGCGTTACGGTCCTGGACACCGTTTCAGGCATTATCGAGGCTCCATCCGTTCAGTTCATGATTACGGGCGCGGCGAATCCCACGCCGAGCATTTCCTCGCTCTCTCCTTCGACCGCGCTTGAGGGCGGACCCGATTTCGAACTCCTCATCAAAGGGTCGAATTTCGTCTCCAACTCCATCGCGTGCTTTAACAACAGCCCCTTGGGGACTGCGTTCATCACCGCGAGCCAGCTTGGCGCCTGGATTCCTGCTGCGGACATCGCCTCGGGTGGCGTCGCAACGATCAGCGTCACGAATTCCGGCTTCTGCGGCGTGAACCCGGCATCCGCTTCCGTGAATTTGAGCATCAATAATCCGGTGCCGACGATCGTGGGCCTTTCGCCCTCGACCATCACAGCCGGCAGCCAAAACTTTACCTTGGTGGTTTCCGGATCCAATTTCATCGTACCCCCCAATGGGATTACCTTCGCCTTTTGGAATGGCTCTCTGCGCTCCACGATCTACAATCCCAATACGCAACAATTGGATGTGCTCATTCTCGCGTCCGACGTTGCTACAGCCGGCACGGCCCAGATAACCCTCGAAAATCCCGCGCCCGGAGGCGGCACTTCGACGCCTGTGTCGTTTACCATCGCCGCGCCCCAGGCTGGCGGGCCCGTAATTTCTTCTCTCGTCCCTTCGAACACGGCTGCGGGAAATCCTTCATTCACGCTCACTGTGAACGGTTCGAATTTTGTTTCCACCGATGCCATCACGTGGAATGGCCAGCCTCAGATCACTGCGTTTGTTAACGCTTCAAAGCTCACCACCCAGATTAACGGCGCACTGATCGCCTCTCCCGGTTTTGCCAGCGTGGCCGTCATGCCCACCTCCGGCGCCTCATCTCCTGCGCTCGATTTCACCATCACTGGGCCGGCCAACCTGGCCCCGACACTCGCTGTGACTTCCCCGGTCACTCCGGTCTCCGCGAGCGCGGGAGGCCCGGCCTTCGAATTGATCATAAACGGTTCGAATTTCGCCCAGAACTCCTCCGTGATGTGGAACGCCACATCGCTCGTCACTTCGTTCGTCAACAGCACCCAGTTGATTGCCTGGGTTCCGGCTTCGCTGATCACCTCCACCGGCAGCGTCAACGTCACCGTCTTTAATCCCGCGCCGGGCGGCGGGACCTCGCAAATCTTCGTCTTCACGATCCACTAGCGCCGTTCACCTGCGGCTACACCCTCTGCCCGCTCTTCTGGACTCCACTCCCAAAATTCCTTATTCTCGATTCCGCCACATGCCGCAACCCCTAAAACCGCCTCCACTGCGAACGGGCGATTCCATCCGCGTTCTCTCGCTCGGAAGTCCCGTAGAGGAAGATCATCTCCGCAAAGGCTGTGACGAACTTACGCGCCTCGGCTACACGCCGAAATTCGACCGCGCCCAGACCCTCGCGCGCCACGGCTTTTTTGCCGGCTCCGCCGCGGAGCGCTCCACCGCGCTTCGCGAAGCCCTCTCCGACCCTTCAGCCCGCGCCATCTTTTGCGCCCGCGGCGGCTATGGCTCGAACTACCTGCTCGACTGCCTGACCGCCCCACCCACGCCATGGAAAATATTTGTCGGCGCAAGCGACATCACCTCGCTCCAGATTTTCCTCTGGCAAAAATTCCATTGCGTCACGTTCTACGGCCCCATGGTCGCCACGAATTTTGACCGCGGCCCGAGCGCCTCCCACGGCTACGACTCCGAAAGCCTCACCCGCGCCCTCACGCAATCCGAGCGTGGCTGGTCGCTCGCGCTCCACGCTGAATCGCTTTTTCCAGGCATCGCCGAAGGCGTTCTTCTCGGCGGCTGTCTCACGCTTATAGAGACGGCGCTCGGCACGCCCTGGCAACTCGACACGCGCGGCGCCATTCTCGTTCTCGAGGATCTCCTCATGAAGCCCTATCAGGTAGACCGCGCTCTGATGCACTTGATACAGGCCGGGTCATTGCGTGGCCTCGCCGGAATCATTCTCGGCGAATTCCCGCAGTGTGACCCGCCGCCCGGCGGCGAGACGGTGAAGGACGTCGCGCGCCGTATTTTTCAGCCGCTCGGCATCCCCGTCGTTTGGGGCGCGCCCGTCGGCCACACGTCGCGCGCGATGTTGACCCTGCCGCTCGGCGTCTCAGCGCGCCTTTCAGCCGAAGGCAGCGCGCGCCTCGAAATCCTCGAACCCGCGTGTGCCCCATGACATCCCCCTTGCAGAATCCGCGCGCGGGCCGCATCCATCTTCTCGGCATCGCAGGCTCCGCAATGGCCCCGGTCGCCGGCATGCTCAAGGATCACGGCTTCGACGTCTCCGGCTCCGACGTCGGTGTATATCCGCCCGCCTCCACGCTCCTCGATTCCCTCGGCATTCGCTGGAACGAAGGCTATCGCGAGGAAAATCTCAAGCCGCCTCCCGATCTCGTCGTCATCGGCAATTCCATCTCGCGCGGCAATCCGGAAGTCGAATACATCCTCGACCAGAAAATTCCCTACTGCTCCATGCCCCAGCTCCTGGAAAACTATTTCATCCCCGGCCACTCATCCATTGTTGTCGCCGGCACTCACGGCAAGACCACCACCACGGCTATGCTCGCCTGGATTTTCCACACCGCCGGCCGCCGTCCCGATTTTCTCGCCGGTGGCGTGCTCCCCAATTTCGGCGACCGCAGCTACGGCCTCGGTGGCGGAAACGAATTCATCATCGAGGGCGACGAGTACGACACCTCCTTCTTCGATAAAGCCCCCAAGTTTTTGCACTATCATCCCGACGAACTCATCCTCACCTCTCTCGAATTCGACCACGCCGATATCTACGCGGACCTTGCTTCCATCGCACTCCAGTTTCGCCGCCTGGTGAATCTCGTTCCGCGCCGCGGCCGCATCTTGATCTGGGGCCAGAGTCCGGACCTGAAGGAAGTTGCCGCCAAAGCCTTCTGCCCGGTCGAAACCTTCGGCCTCGAACCCGATTGCGATTGGTGTGCCGGCGATATCTCCTGGAGCGGCGACGCCACTGAATTTCGCGCCGCCTATCGGGGCAGGGAAGTGGCCCGCATTCGCATGCCACTTGCCGGCCGGCACAATGTTTTGAACGCCCTTGCCGCCTTGGCCCTCGCTTCCGGTCGCGGCGTCGAATCCGCGGCTATCGAGCGCGCGCTCGCTACGTTTCAAGGTGTCCGCCGCCGTATGGAAATCAAGGGCGAAGCGCGCGGCGTTCTGGTCGTTGAGGATTTTGCCCATCATCCCACCGCTATTCGCGTCACGCTCGAAGCGGCTCGCTCCCGCTGGCCCGGCCGCAAAATCTGGGCTGCTATCGAGCCGCGCTCCAACACCATGCGCCGAAAAATCTTTCAAGACGTTTTGCCGGAAGCTCTCTCGCTCGCCGGCGCCGTTCTCATCGGCCCCGTGAATCGCCCGCAATTGCTCTCGGAGGGCGACCGCTTTTCGCCCGAAGCCCTGGCCGAATCGCTTCGCCGCGCCGGCAGCGACGCCCGCGCCTTCGCCTCCACTGAAGAAATCTCAGAGCACCTTGCCGCCAATGCCCGCTCGGGCGATCTCGTCCTGGTCATGTCCAACGGCAGCTTCGGCGGCCTCTGCGCGAGCCTGCTCGAGAAATTGGCATCCGTCCACGAGGCGCGACGATGATCTCGCCCCCGCGCGCCGCCATTCGTTCCGCGCGGCGTGTGGCGCGCCTTTCGGCCGCGCTCATCGCACTCGCCTTCTTCGCCGCTCCCGCGCGCGCCACCATCCATTACACCGTCTCGCTCGACCACCCCGAGCGCCATCTCTTCCACGTCGAGATGGAAATATCAGACCCCGTTCCAGGAACGCTGGTCGCTCTTCCCGCATGGAACGCGCTCTATCAAATTCGTGATTTTGCCGTTCGCCTTCGCCAACCCGAACTCATCCTGCTCTCGAGCGGCGTCATCCCTTATGGCCCGCTGCGTCAAATTGACAAGCAGACTTGGCAAATCGGCGCGCCCATAAGCATTGACCGGCTTGCGGCCAAAGCAATCATCCGTTATTCCATCGAATGGGACGATCCCGGTCCATTCGATTCTCAACTCAATCCTCACCACGCCTTCATCAATCTCGCCGAAATCCTGATGTACGTTCCGGATCGCCGTGCTGAAGACACATCCGTCACGTTTGAAAATGTCCCGGCCGGTTGGAATATCGCCGCCGAGCTTCCCTCGGGCCACGATACCAATTCCTTCGCCGCCCCAAGCTACGACGCTCTAGTGGACGCCCCGGTTGAGATTGGAAACTTCGCCCAATTTGAATTCGACAATGCCGGCGCGCACTTCCGCGTCATCGTGGACGCGCAGCAAACCCACTGGAGCCAGAGCACGCTCGAGGACGATCTCCGCCGCATCACCGGCTACGAATTGCAGCTTATGGGTGGCCCTCCCTTCGATACGCCGCGCAAGGAATACACCTTCATCTTCCACATCGGCCATTACGCCGACGTCGGTGGAGGCGGCATGGAGCACGCCAATTCCACCGCGATATCCGCCGAGTCAGTCGAAGCCGCTGCCGCCATCGCCGCGCACGAATTTTTCCATGTGTGGAACGTCAAGCGCATCCGCCCGCGCTCCCTCGAATCTGTGGACTACTCTCGCGAGCAGTACACGGACGCCCTGTGGTTCGCCGAGGGCGTCACCGACGCCTACACCGCTTACACCCTCGAACGCTCCCGCCTCTGGCCGAAGGATCAGTTCTATCGCAATCTCGCCGAACAGGTGTGCGACTTGGAATCCCGCCCCGCCCACACGTGGCAGAGCGCCGAAGAATCGAGCCTCGATGCCTGGTTCGAAAAATATGACGCATATAACGCGCCCGATCGCAGTATCTCGTATTACAACAAAGGCCAGATTCTGGGCGTGCTCCTCGATATCTCCATCCGCGCCGCCACGCAAAATCACAAATCGCTCGACGACGTCCTTCGCCTCATGAATGGCGAATACGCCCGCCCCGGCAAACCCTACGGCGATAGCGACGCCATTCGCGTCGCCGTCGAAAATGTTGCCGGCAAAAGTTTTCAGGATTTTTTCGCTCAATACGTTTCAGGTGCCGCCGAGATTCCTTACGCCGACTTTTTCGCCCAGGCCGGCCTCGCCCTGAATATCCGCACGAATCAATCGCCCGGCGCCGGGTTTTCTCTCACGAGTGCGAAGAGCGCCGCCACCGTATCGTCCGTCGAGCCTGGCAGTGCTGCCGAGTCCGCGAGCTTGCTCCCGGACGATGTCATCCTCGATGTGAACGGCAAAAAGGCACCTCGGAACATGGCCACGTGGCTGCGCGGCCTCTCTCCAGGCGAAGCCCTCGACCTCCGCATTCTTCGCGGCTCCCAAACCGTGGACATCTCATTTTCCGTCGAAACGCGCGTGGACCGCGACTGCTCCATTTCGGAGTTGCCGCATCCCGCGGACCTTGAGCGCCGCATCCGCGACGGCATCCTCCGCGGTTCCACCGAGTGATGCTTCTGCCCGCCATTCGCACCGCCTTCGTTCTCCTCTATCTTGTGCTGGCCCTCACCCTCGTCATGCCCTGGTTCATCCTGTGGGGCATTATCATGAATGATCCGGAGCCCATGTACCGCGCAGCCATGCGCACTATCCGCTTCGGCACCCGCCTCGCCGGCATCCGCGTCCGCGTCGAAGGCGCGGAAAATATTCCCGCGGGTGTCTGCATCTTTGCCGCGAACCATGCCTCGACCTTGGATCCCTGCGTTCTACTTCCCGAAATTCCGCGCCGCGTTTCCGCCCTCGTGAAAAAGGAGCTTTTTCGCATCCCCATATTTTCGCCGGGTATGCGCCTCGCCCAGATTGTTTCCGTGGACCGCGCCGACAGGGAATCGGCCGCGGCCAGCGTGAATACCGCCACCGCGCTCCTGAAGACCGGCCTTTCCTTCGCCATTTTCCCCGAAGGCACGCGCAGCCCCGACGGCCGCTTGCGCCCCTTCAAGAAGGGCGCGTTCATCATAGCCATCGAGGGCGGCGTTCCCATCGTTCCCGTATCGGTCGCAGGGACCCAGAGCCTGATGCCCAAGGGCGCATGGGTTGTGCATCCGGGTGAAGTCACCGTGCGCTTCAGCCCCGCCGTCAATGCCGCCGCATACACACTCAACCGCCGCGCAGAACTCCTCGCCCGCGTCGAATCCCTCGTCGCCGCCGCCCTCCCTCCGAACCAGCAACCGCCCCCGCTCGATTGAAATGTAGCGCCGGCGTCTCGCCGGCTCTTCTTATTGCTCTCGCCCTAGCGCCGTAGGCACGGTTTTTGTGCCCCGATGATTCGTATCGGGGTGCGACACATATCGGCCCTCCATTCCGTCGCACGCACGCGCCTTGCTTGGCGTACAATTCCAGAGAACACATGCCATTCAAATCCGGATTCGTCGCCATCGTGGGCCGGCCAAACGCCGGCAAATCCACGCTCGTCAATACGCTTGTCGGTCGGAAGGTCTCCATCGTCTCGCCCAAGCCGCAAACCACCCGCAATCGCATCCAGGGAATTCTGAATCGCGAGGGCGCTCAAATCGTCCTCGTGGATACGCCCGGCATCCACCAGCCTCGCAATGTCCTCAGCCGCCAGATGATGGACGAGCTGCAGCACGCCTGCGAAGGAATTGACGCGCTCTCCCTCATCGTGGACGCTTCGGCCGGCTACGGCCCCGGCGACCGCTTCTCCATTGAATGGGTGCGCCGCTTTCACGGCCCTGTCTTCCTGCTGCTGAATAAAATCGACCGCGTCCGCAAGCAGCTTCTTCTGCCGCTGATTGACCAGTACCAGCGCGCCTTCGACTTCGCGGAGATTTTCCCCATCGCCGCGCTTACCGGCGAAGGCTGTCTCGACCTCGTCAACGGCTGGCTCGCGCGTCTGCCCGAAGCTCCGCCCAGCTTCCCCCCCGATCAGTTCACCGACCAGCCCGAACGCTTTCTCGCCGCCGAAGTGATTCGCGAGAAAGCCATTCTCGCCACGCGCGGAGAAGTGCCTCACGCCATCGCCGTGATGGTGGAAAACTTCGAGGAGAAAAAGGATTTGATTCGAATTCGGGCAACGCTTTACGCCGAGCGCGAAGGACAGAAGGGAATTCTAATCGGCAAGGGCGGCGAAACCATGAAGAAGATCGGCACGCAGGCGCGCAAGGAATTGGAATCCATCCTCGGCACGCGCATCTTCCTCGAACTCTTCGTCAAGGTTCGCGCGGACTGGCGCCAGAACGCTTCGCTCGTGCGCCAGCTCGATTGGCGCCGCCAGCTCGAGCAGCTCAGCCAATATCAGGAAGCCGAGCGCGCCGATTCCTGAAAAAAGCCGCCTACGGTTTTGTGGGTGCGATACCGAGGGAGCGCATCTTGCGATACAAATGGCTGCGCTCGAGGCCCAGCGCGGCGGCGGCTTTGGTCATGTTCCAGCGGCTCTCCTCGAGTTTTCGCAGGACGAATTCGCGCTCGAACGCCGACCGCGCCTCCTGCAAACTTTCGTACGGCTTCTGCGGGCTTTTCGACGCGCCGCGAAATATTTCCGGCGGCAGATGGTGAGGCTCGATCCTGGCTGAGGGGCAGATAATCACGAGCCGCTCGACCAGATTTCTCAACTCCCGCACGTTGCCCGGCCACGCATAATCCAGCAGCACCTCCATCGCGGGCGCGCTGAACTCCTTGGGCTTCTTGCCGTACGCTTCGCTTAGCTCCTTCAAAAAATGCGCGGCAAGGATGGGGATGTCCTCTGTGCGCTCGCGCAGCGCCGGAACATAGAAGGGAATCACGTTCAGCCGGTAAAAAAGGTCCTCGCGAAAGGCGTTCCTCGCGATTTCGTCGTCCAGGTTTTTGTTCGTCGCGGCAATCACGCGCACGTCCACGGTCACCGGCTGGCTCGATCCCAACGGCTCCACACGCTGCTCCTCGAGAACGCGCAGCACCTTCGACTGCGTTTTCAGGCTCATGTCGCCCACTTCGTCCAGAAACAGGGTGCCGCCGTCGGCCTTCTTGAATTTCCCGGCCTTGTCCTCGCTCGCCCCCGTGAAACTGCCCTTGCGATGGCCGAACATTTCCGACTCGATCAGATCCTCGGGAATGGCGGCGCAATTCACCTCGACGAATGGCCTCTCGCTCCGCGAACTGCTGGCGTGCAGCGCGCGCGCGACCAGCTCCTTGCCCGTTCCGCTTTCGCCATAAATCAGGACGCGCCCATTCGTGGGAGCCGTGAGAGCAATCTGCTGCCGCAGGGCCTTCATGGGTACGCTGCTTCCCAGAATTTCATACCGCTGTTTCAACTCCGCGCGAAGCCGCCGGTTTTCTATCTCCAGCGCCAGATGTTCCAGCGCGTTGCGCGCGGCCAGGACCACCTTTTCGAGCGAGAGCGGCTTTTCGATGAAATCGAATGCCCCGAGTTTCGTGGCGCGCACGGCCGTCTCGATGCTGGCGTGCCCGGAGATCATCACCACCATCGGCGCGCTCTGCTGCGAGCGGATGCGCGCGAGCGTTTCGAGCCCGTCCATCTTCGGCAGCCACACGTCGAGCAGCACCAGATCGAAGCCGCGCCGGCCGAGCCGTTCGAGGCACTCCTCGCCCGACCCTGCCGTCTCCGCTTCGTATCCTTCGTCGCGCAGCAGTGCGCCCAGCGACTCGCGGATGCCGCCTTCGTCGTCTACGATAAGTATGGATGCGGACATAGAAAACTTTAGAAGCCTCTCGTCCTTCCGCGCCGCGGCATCATCCGGCCTGCGCGGGCGCCGCCGGCACTTCAATCGCCGGGAAGCGAATCACGAAGCGGACGCCCGTGGGCTGGTTATCCTCCACGCGAATCGTGCCGTTGTGCTCGGCGACGATGCGGTTGGCGATGGCCAGCCCCAGCCCCGTTCCGCGTTCTTTCGTCGAAAAGTGAGGCAGGAAGAGCCGCTCTTTGTCGGCGGGCGGAATTCCCTGGCCGGTGTCCGAGATTTCAATCTCGACGGCGTCGCCATCGCTTTCAGCCCGCGTGGTGACGCGCAAGTAGCGCAGCGGAGAACTTTCCATCGCCTCGGCGGCGTTATCAATCAGGTTGGCGAGCACGCGCCGAATCAATTCCGGGTCGGCCTTCACTGGTGGAAGTGCGGCGGCCAGCTCCTTTCGCACGGTGATGCCTTCGAGCCGGCCGTCGAAGAGCGCGAGCGCGTTTTCCGCGATCGAGTTCAAATCCGCGGGAGCAAGCCGCGCGGAAGGGAAGCGCGCGAATTGGGAAAATTCGTCCACCAGCGATTCCAGCGTTTGCACCTCGCGCTCGATCAAGCTCGCGCACTCGGCGGCAAGCTTTTCGAACTCGCTGCGCGCCGCTGCAAGCCCGTGGACGGGCCTGGATTCGAGGTGGCGCAGCAACCTTTGCGCCGAAAGCTGAATGGGCGTGAGCGGATTCTTGATTTCATGCGCGATGCGCTGCGCCACTTCCTGCCACGCAGCGGCCTTCTGCGCGCGCAGCATGTCCGTGAGGTCGTCAATCACCACCACGAATCCGGGATTCGAGCGCCGCGGCCCCAGCGAGCTGACTGTAACGGCCGCGCGCACCAGGCGCCCGCCCGCGGCGATTTCGATCTCGCGCGACGCCGCTCCCATGCGCAGCGACCGCCGCATCAGGTGCAGCACGGCGCGCCCCGCTTCTTCGCCGAGCAGGCCGGGCAGCGTGCGCGCCTCCCGCGAGTATTCGCCCAGAATCGCGAACACGGCCGTGTTCACGCGCGCCACTTCTCCCGTAGCCGTGAGCGAGACGACGCCCGTGGGAATATTTTCGAGAATCGCTTCCATCAATTTGCGGCGCTGCTCGCGCTCTTCGATTGCCAGTTGCAGGCTCTGGGTGAACTCATTGATTTGCCGCCGGCCCTCGCCTAGCTGTTCGGTCATGCGGTTGAAGGAGCGCACTAGGATCCCGAGTTCATCCTGGGCGCGCGCCTCGATGCGATGGTCGAAATTCCCGTGGGAAATTTCGCGAGTGGCCTCGGCCAGCGCCTGAATGGGCACGGTCACCTGCTTGGAGAGAAACAGCGCCACCCAGGTGGTGGCGAAAAGCAGCAGCAAAGTGATCAGACTCAGCGCCAGAAGAATGTTCCGCTTGTAGGCCCGCAGATTTTGTTTCTGCTTGGCGTAAATCGCCGTCTGCGCCTGGATCTCGCTGTAGCGCTGGAAATAGTCGTCGGGAACCGTCCTGGCGATTAGGAGCGTTCCGCCGCGGCATGGCACGGCTCCGGCAATGTAGGCCGCGCCGCCAAGATTCCAGATCTCAGCGCCCGTCGGCAGCGTCCCCATCTTTTGCGGTGCTTTGGCAGGAGTGGATCCGGCGGGTTTAGCTGACCCGCTGGCGGCAAAGGTCCCATCGTGATTTTCGAGCCACAGCACGCTCGATCCCCCCGCGGCCTGGTGCAAAGCGTCGGTGAGCGATAGCGGCTGCGGCCCGGAAATCAGTCCGCAGGCCGTCTGGGCTTGCTGGCTCAGGTGAGCGTGTCCCCGCGTGGTAAGTTCATCGAGCAGCGCCTGGCTTTTCTGGTTGGCGATTTCCAGCGGAAGCGGGAACCAAATATTCAGCGTGCGGTTCACGAGCGCGTAGCTGAAGAAAAACAGGAAGACCACCGGCAGCAGCGACACACCCATCGCGCCTAGGACCATTTTTACTTTAAATCGCGAGCCAAGTTGCCCGCTGCGCCGCTCGGCACCCATTTTCACGAGGCTTCGCGCCAGGATCAGCACGAACACCAGCAGCGCCGCCCCAATGATGGTGGATAGCGCGAAGAACACGACGAGCCTGCCTCCCTCCTCGGGAGGGACTTTCAAGGAGCCCAGGGTGAAGACGGTTGCGGCGAGCACCACCACCACGATGCCGGTGACGACCATCCAGAGCTTCCGCTTCCACCGCGAGCGTTTCATGTCTTACCGTCCCTCCTCGAGGTAGCGCCCCAGCGGGCATTGATTGCACAGAGGCTCTTGGGTGCGGCAAAAGTTTTTTCCGGTATTCACGATGAGGGCATGAAATTCGTTGAACCGCTGGACGTTTCCGGGGAACTGCCGCTCGAATAGCCAGCGGATTTCGTCGTATTTCGCCGCCTCGCGAATCCATCCGTGGCGCCCAAGGATTCGCCTGGTGTAGGCGTCCACCACGAACACGCCGTGCCCGCCCGCATAGAGCAGGATCGAGTCCGCCGTCTCAGGGCCAATCCCGAATACGCCGAGTAACTTCGTGCGCAGCTCGATTGTGGGAGTTTCGAACATGCGCTTGAGCGATCCCCGGTATTCGGCGCGCAGAAATTTACAAAATGCCTTCAGCTTGCGCGCTTTTTGCCGGAAATAGCCCGAGGACCGGATGAGGCCCTCCAGCCGCGCCAGCGGGACTTTCTCGATTGAGGCAGGGTGCAACAGCCCAGCCGTCCGCAGGTTCGCTATGGCGCGCTCTACGTTCGTCCAGGCCGTATTCTGGGTCAAGATCGCGCCAACAATCATTTCAAACTGCGTTTTGCCGGGCCACCAGTGCTGCGGTCCGAGGGCGGTAAAGAGGGAGTTATAGTACTCATCCAGAGGGGGTTGCGGGTTATCACCGTCGGGGTAGGTAGTTGCCGCAGAAGCGCCCGTTCTGGCCGCCATAGACGCCGCCTTATGGGCTTTGCCCCGCTGCTTGAGACTTACGCGCTCTCCGAAGCCCGCCCCAATGTTGGTCGAATAGGCAGGGCGGCTTGGAGCACTTGAAACGGAGAATTTCATCGGAAGCCACGATAGCGGGGGCTAGGGCGCAAGTCAAGGCGTGTCTGTTGTGTCTTAGCCACACAAGTGTGGCTCTGCGTTCTCAATCATGCGTAAGGCGCTGAGGCTTCAGGCATTCCTCCGCTCGAATTCCTTCATGAAGCTCACGAGCGCTTCGACCGCTTCGAGCGGCACCGCATTGTAGAGCGAAGCGCGCATGCCCCCGACGGAGCGGTGCCCCTTCACCCCGGCGAGTCCGGCAGCTTCGGCTTCCTTCACGAATTTCTTTTCGATCTCTTCGTTGCCGCCGGCCACGCGGAACACGACGTTCATCCTGGAACGCGACTCCTTTTCGACCGGGCAATCATAGTAGCCGCTCGCGTCAATCGTGGAGTAGAGCAGCGAGGACTTGGCCACGTTGCCGCTTTCGATGCCCGGGACGCCACCCTGCGCCTCGACCCATTCGAGCACGAGACCCACGGCGTACACCGCGAACGTGGGCGGCGTGTTGTAGAGCGACCGTTCCTTGATGTGCGTGCGATATTGAAGAATTTTCGCGGCCTTATCGTTCGCGCGCTCCGCCCAATCGCGCCGAACGATCACCACGGTGATTCCCGAGGGGCCCAGGTTTTTCTGCGCGCCCGCGAAAATCAGCCCGAAGCGCTGGACGTCCACCGGGCGCGAAAGTATGTCCGACGACATGTCCGCCACCAGCGGCACATCGCCCGTGGACGGCAGTTCGCTCCACTCCGTGCCTTCGATCGTGTTGTTCGTGCAAATGTGGACGTAGGAAGCTTCCGGCGCGAACGCGATTTCATTCTTCTGCGGGAGGCGCGCGAATTTCTCCGCCTCCGTCGATGCTGCCAGGCGGTACGCCGCCACTTTTTTCAGCTCCTCGATGGCCTTGGCGGTCCACGTCCCGGTGTGCAGCATGTCCACCGGCTTTCCGGGGACGTAAAAATTCAAGGGCGCCATGGCGAATTGCAGGCTCGCGCCACCCTGCAGGAAAAGCACCGCGTACTCTTCCGAGATTCCGAGCATGCGGCGCAAGGATTGTTCGGCCTTGTCGTTGATGGCCTCGAATTGCGGCGAACGATGGCTCATCTCCATCACGGACATTCCCGTGCCGCGATAGTCGAGCAGCTCGTCGCGCATGCGCTCGAGCACCGGAAGCGGCAGCGCGCCCGGCCCCGCGTTGAAGTTGAAGACTCGTTTCGCTGTGCGCTCAGAAGCCGTGGATGATGTCACGATGATCTCTCCTCCCCAGGAGCAGAACAGGATAACAAATCCAAGGGAATCTTGTGAATGCAACAGTCTTAGTGGTGGTGTCTTAAATTGAGCGAAACGCATTGCGCGGTCATTCTGAGCGAAGTCCCGCGTTCTTGTTTTTCCCGCCGCCTTTTGGCGGGCGCGGGACGCAGTCGAAGCACGGTTTTCCATCGCTCGCTGTTTGAGCGATGAATCCCTCTTCCAGCCGTCAAGGCCGGCAACTTTTTCAAATTAGGACACCACCGTCTTCGTGGTGGTGGGTCAGTTTGAATTTTCTTGATCGTGACACAAAAATCCAAAATTCAAGGTGACGCACGGCCGTTTCATTGGGAGCGGCGCGATGGTGTGTTTCGCGCTCGCCTTGACACTCCGAACACCGACCATTAGACTGAATCTGCTGCACTTGCACCGCGGAGCCCGACGAAATGCTGCTGTCACGCGATTATGTCGGCTACATGGCGAAGGAAGTGGTCAAGCGCCTGGTAGCCGGCAAGATGATCGAAACCAAGGACGCCGAAAACCTCACGCAACAGGTCCGCCAGGTGATGGCCGAAGAGGTCACCATCGAGGACCGCATCAACGACGAAGTCCGCGAAATCCTTAGCCGTTATTCCGACGAAATGCGCCGCACCGGCGTCTCCTATCAGGAGATGTTCAAGAAGGTGAAGGGACAGCTGGCCCGCGAAAGGAAATTAATCCTCCGCTAAGATGCGTCTGAGCCGCGAAAAAACGGTTCGACTTTCCCACCGCATCGTCGATTTTCTCGTGTCCAGTCCCGGCGTGGATTTCGTCGAGGACCGCGACACCATCCGCCAGGAAATCGTCAACATCATCACGGCACTACTGAAAGTCGAAGAGCAAGTGGACACGGAAGTTCGCGCCAAGATTGCCTCGCAAAAGAAGGAAATCCTCGAAGGCAGCGAGGAGTGGGATATCCTCTACCGCAAATATTACGCCGAAGGACTCAAGCGCCTCGGCGTCGCCGAAATACACACACATTCCTGAAAGCGCCGCTCGGCGCGAACTTGCTACCCTTACGGCTTTTGCGACTGCTGTGGCTGTTGCGGTTGCTGTGGCTGCTGTGGTTGTTGCGGCTGTTGTTGCTGCTGATCAGTATCGTCCGGACGGCGCTTCAATGTCGGCGGTCCCCCGTCATCGTCCGACGTAGTAGTAGTCGGTGTGGTCGTAGTCGGTATATCCGACGGTGTGTCCGAGCCGCCCTTATTCTGATCCGTGCGCTTACGGAGCGTGGGCTTGTTCGGGCCGGAGTCTTTCACACGCTGATTGTTCTCGATCGCTTGCAGGCGGGTTTTCACGGAATCGAATTCCGACGTGGTGACGATATATTCGTCTTTCGACGGCAGTATCGTCTCGATCTCTTTTTGCACGGCTTCGATTCGGTCGGGAGTCGGCGGGTGGTCTTCGAAGATCTTGGGAATCGTTCCCGGCTGCTTCTTATCCTCCGCTTCCAGCTTTTCGAAGAACGAAACGAAGGCGTTCGGATCGTACCCGGCCTTGTACATGTATTGCGTCCCCAGATAATCGGCCTCGCGTTCATAGCCGCGCGAGAACTTCAGCATCGTTATCGGAATCCCGAAGTCCATCCCTTCATAGATCGCATATCCAGCCCAGGAGTACGGTATAAAAATCGCAGCCGGAATGGATGCGATCTGCACGATGTTGTCCTTGGTCATTTTCTTTGTGCCGTGGCGCGCGCACACGTGCCCAATCTCATGCGCCATCACCCCCGCCAGTTCCGCCTCGGAATCGGCGTGCACAATGATGGCGCTATTGATGTACAAAAACCCGCCCGGCAGCGAGAATGCGTTTACGACGTTGGAGTCTATGATCTTGATCGTGAACGGCATCTTCGCGTCCGAATTGCGCACCAGGTTTTGCCCCACTCGGTTTACATATTCATTCACCACCGGGTCGGTGACGAACTTCGCCTGGCGGTCCACTTGATCCGCGTATGCTCTGCCGATGGCGATATCGCTCTGCAGCGAGTAAAAATCCGGGCCGTGCCCCACCTTGCGGTTCCCGATGGCGTTCACGTCCGACTCGCTCCCCGGTTTAACATTGGGGTTTGCTTGCTGCGGGAGAGGCTGGTCGCTCGGAGCCTGTTGGCCGGAAGCTTGCGATGGCTGTTGCGAGGCTTGCGGCGTGTTTTGTGGCTGGCCTTGGGGCGTGGCGGCGCATGGCAGCGCCACAAGCAAAGCCGCCAAATAGATTGCCAACCACCGTGCCACGAACGATTTCCTCATGGCCGCCTCCGCGGAACTATCCCTCAGTATACACCTCTCAGGATGCGCTCCATTCCGGTTTTGATTCAGTTGGATGGCGCGATGCGCATAAGGGTGGTCTCAAGGTTCCTTCCCAGCTTCACTTTCCGCATCCACCATATTGACGCTTCTCCGGAATCTGTCTACATTCCTAAATATGCCTGCGCGGAAGATCCAAGTCGGCCAAGTCTGGAAAAAGGACGACACCGGCGACACTTTTCTGATTACCAAGGTTTACAACGAGGCGCTCACCACCTATGCCGTCCTCCGCAAGACCGGTGCGGAATCCGAGCGGGCCGTCCGCGTCAAAGTGGTGCATACCGCCCAAGCCGCTCTTCTCCCCGGCTTTACTTCCACGCAGCAGGCAGACGAGTTTTAGCGCCGCTCCAAACCATTCGCGTTAACAAGATGTCCGTGAAGGCTGCCGTTCGAGGTCTGTGAACTAACGTGACTAATGCGAACTAAGACGTCCGCGGCGGCCAGGGTTCGAGCAGCTGTTCCCTGCGGTATATCAGCGAATTGATGTCGTACGGCGCTAGGTCAATGCTATGGCCGTGCGTTATAGCGTCCGTGGGGCATGCCTCGACGCAATAGCCGCAAAAAATGCACCGCGAATAATCAATGTTGTAGACCTTGGCATAGCGGTCGCCCGCGGAGATGCGCTGCGCCCCGGAATTTTCCGCCGCCTCGATGTAAATACAGTTCGCGGGACACGCCGCCGCGCACAGGAAGCACGCCACGCACTTCTCCAGGCCGTTTTCGTCGCGCTGCAGCACGTGGATTCCACGATACCGCGGCTGAACGCTCGCGGGAGAGTCCGGAAAACTTTCCGTCGTGGTCTTGCGGAACATTGTGCGGAACGTGACGCTGAATCCCTTGCACAGGGCCAGAAACGTCTCGCCCGCCTCTTGAATGATGGACGCCATCGCCCTCACTCTAACAAACTCTCCCCGCCCGCGCAAACTGTTCCCCCGCGCGGTTGTGGGTCAGTTTGAATTTTCTTGCTCGTGACACAAAAAGCCAAAATCCAAACTGACCCATTACCCCCGCGCGCTAATCCCGCTGTTGTATTCCTCGGCCCACTCATCGCACACTATTCCCATGAGCCAAGCCTATGACGTGCTCTGCATCGGCGCGGGCCCCACGGGACTCGCCTGCGCCATCGAGGCTACGCGCGCGGGCATGCGCTCGCTGGTCGTGGACAAGGGCTGCCTCTGCAACTCCCTCTTCCACTATCCCGTCAATATGACCTTCTTCACCACGCCCGAGCGCATGGAAATCGGCGATCTCCCCATGACCACCGACAGCGCCAAGCCCACGCGCGCCGAAGCGCTCAAGTATTACCGCCGCGCGGTCGAGCACTATCGTGTCGAGACGCGCCTCTACGAACGCATCGCCCGCGTCGAAGGCAGCGACGGCGCGTTCGCCGTCCACGCGCTCGACGTTTCCGGCGCCCCGCGCGAATATCGCGCCGCCAAAATAATTATCGCCACAGGGTATTACGATCTGCCGAATCCCCTTGGCATTCCCGGCGAAGACCTCCCGCACGTCTCGCACTATTTTTCAGAGGCCCATCCCTACTGGAACCAGAACGTCGTCGTCATCGGCGGAAAAAATTCCGCCGCCGAAGCCGCGCTCGACCTCTTCCGCGCCGGCGCGCGCGTCACGCTGGTGGTCCGCGGCCGCGAGATGGGCAAAGGCCTCAAATACTGGGTCAAGCCCGACATCGAAAATCGCATCAGCGCCGGAGAAATCCGCGCCCAGTTTCAAGCGTCCGTCACACGCATCGACCCGCATCAGGTTTGGATATCGAATGGCTCCGGGGAGGGAGAGGAAAATGGAAAAACCCTTCCAGCCACGCAGGTCTTTGCCATGACCGGCTACCATCCCGATTTCGATTTCCTCGAGCGCCAGCGCATTCGCCTCGACCCCAAAACCCGCAAGCCCGAGTGCAATCCCGACACCCTCGAGAGCAACGTCCCGGGCATCTACCTCGCTGGCGTAGTCGTCGGAGGCCTGCACACCTCCGAAATTTTCATCGAAAATGGACGTTTCCACGGCCGCCAAATCGTCGCCGCTATCACAGGGAAGGGAAGACTCGCCGAATCCGCGCCCGTCGCCCCTCCCGGCGAATAATTCTGCGTAGGGGCACAGCACGCTGTGCCCGCGTCCCGCAGGGACGCCCGCCTTTGCCCCTGTAGCGGCCACCTTTCAGGTGGGCGCCTTGTTCTTGTTCGTCATTCTGAGCGGAGCCCCGCGTTCCCGGTTTTCCCGCCGCCTTTCGGCGGGCGCGGGACGCAGTCGAAGAACCCCTCTTCTCTCGCCCGCCTACATCACTTTCCCGCCCCCGCTCAGTATTCGACTGTATTCCTCCGCGCCACCCTTCCCGCCACAATGCCCGCCGCAGGGGAAGAACAGGAAGTTGGGGAGCCCTGAGTAATCGGGGCCGAACGGCTGGGACGATTTCCTTCTTCCCCTCGCTCTATTTGCTCGCCGCGCCGAAGCGGGTTCATCGCGAAGGCGGGTCATCCGCCCTCAATCACCCCGAAAAATCCACTGCTCGCGCAACATCGAAAAGGAAAAACGTGTGCTCACTCGATCGAGGCGCACGGATAGGCTGAGCTCCAGGAAACGGAGCCAGCCAAATCCGCTGACTTTTTGGGAGTGGATACTCAGATCCCGCGTTCAACTGCCGCGAATCTTCGGAAACTGGGGATGTTTGCCGACTGAAACGCCAAATCTTGATCTCTGCGCTTGAGGTCATCGCGCTTTGCCAGAATCACCATCCATTCGACCGCTATCGAATGGTACGGTGAGGCGATCACCTCAAAGACGCCGTTTCGCCTTGCCTCCTGATACTCGCCGGGATCTATGAAATAAGTGGTCAGGACAATCCGCGCTTTTCCGTTCGCTCCGGATCCAGCCATGCCTACAACGTCCTTATAGTCGCCGTCCGGAAACTGCCGGTCGCACAACACGAGGCCCACACTGCGTTCTGCCATCACCTCCCGGCACTGGCCTACCGTTGACGCGCAAATCGGTTCCGTGCCCAGCCGCATCAGAATCGCCATAATGGACCGCCGCATCTCCAAATCCGGCGACGCAACGAGTATGTCCCATCCTGTGTCCATAGTGTTCCGCCCCCTCCCTTCGCGATTCGCTCCTGCTGCCCGCACAACCACGCCTCAGCCTAAAAAACTTCCCACATAGGCTAAAAAACTTCCCGCACGCTCGCAATCCACCATTCACCTTAGACGCACCTTAGACGACTCAGGTTCCGTGGAGGGAGGACTTCACTTGTACCGCGATGCCTTGCATGGAGACGCGCAGTAGATATTTCCCCCGCGCGCAAATTAACGCGGATGTATCGCGTAGGCCGGCGTCCTGCCTTTGTTTTAGAATTTTCGGGTGCCCCATCCTCGTTTTGTGAGGGTGGGTCTTGCCTTTGCCTATCTAGCGGCCGCCTCGAATTGTAGGCGGGCCTGCCGCGCCGGAGCGGATTCATCGCGTAGGCCGGGCATCTCGCATTTGGTTTTAGGTCGCCCCCGCCGCCCAGCCCATCCGACTAGATCTGGAGGACTCCGATGCCAAAGCCCTCTTTCGGGTCTATGATTTCTCGGCACAAATATTGGCCCTTGATCTCGTTCCAGAACCGGGGAACTTCACAGCCCGCCTGGTGTTGAGCAATATCATGAAAGGCCACCGTTCCCCCCTTTCTCACAAGGGGTGAGTACATCTCGAAGTCTCGTTTTACGCCTTCGTAGGTATGATCCGCATCGATAAAAAGGTAATCCAGCGGCTCTGGCCCTAGAATTGTTCTGACGCGCTGAAGGGTATCCATGTCGTGAGAGTCCGCGCGAATCAGATGCAGGGATTGACCCGGACTTGCAAATCGTCTGTAGAGAGGCATTCTCAGCGGACTGTAGCCGCCCCCAAAAGCGCCGTGTCGCAGGTCCAGGCTTATCACCGTGGCGTCAGATGCGGCCAAGCGGCAGAGAACGAACAGAGTGCCCCCGCGAGCGGTTCCGATCTCTAGCGCCCGCACGGGTTTAGCGGCGGCAATAACCCGGCCCAACTCCATCAACTCCGAACGAATCTGAATCGGGGCGATTGTCTGAGAAAACGCGAAATCCACAAGCCTCGAAACTTCCGTTGCTTTCTTAGCTTCTGGCAGGTCGCGCCAACATTGGTAAATCACAAACGCCCGCTTCGCCAGATTATGATTCTTGCCCATTTGCTGCTGAGTCCTCATATTGGTTCCTCACGTTTTTCACGCGGATTGCACCACCCAATAAGAGAAAGTTACCGCCGCTTAGGTTACACTACTTAGACCACCCCCGCAGCCCATCCGACTAAATCTGGAGGACTCCAATGCCGTAGCCCTCTTTCGAGTCTATGATTTCTCGGGATAAATATTGGTCCTTAATCTCGCTCCAGAACCGGGGAACTTCACCGCCCGCCTGCCCTTGACCAATATCATGAAAGGCCACCGTTCCCCCCTTTCTCACAAGGGGGGAGTACATCTGGAAGTCTCGTTTTACGCCTTCGTACGTATGATCCGCATCAATAAAAAGGTAATCCAGCGGTTCTGATCCTAGAATTGTTCTTACGCGCTGAAGGGTATCCACGTCGTGAGAGTTCGCACGAATTAGATGCAGGGATTGGCCCGGACTTGTAAACCGTTTATAGAGGGGAATCCTCAGCGGACTGTAGCCGCCCCCATAAGCGCCGTGTGGCAGGTCCAGGCTTATCACCGTGGCGCTGGACGCGGCCAAGCGGCAGAGAACAAACAGAGTGCCCCCGCGAGCGGTTCCGATTTCTAGCGCCCGCACGGGTTTAGCAGCGGCAATAACCCGGCCCAACTCCATCAACTCCGAACGAATTTGGATCGGGGCGATCGTTTGAGAAAATGCGAAATCCACAAGCCTCGAAACTTCCGTTGCCTTCTTAGCTTCCGACAGGCCGCGCCAACATCGGTAAATCGTGAGCGCCCGTCTCGCCAAATTAGGATTCTTGCCCACCTGCTGCTGAGTGTTCATAACGCTCCCTGGACGTTTTGAACGCGGAACTGCATTTTCCCAAAACGGAATATCACTGCCATTTTTGTTAGTGGTACTATGACCTATTGATGATTTGCCCGCCCACGCTCCAGCCCAATATCTAGGCCCTCATCTCACGCGCCGCCGACATTTCCACACCGCACCCAGCACCCTCTAAGTCGATTTAACATGCAAAATCGTTGCCAAAACGTGCTTGCCTTCGCCCTCAAGGTTTAAATGTAGCGCCGCGGTCTTCAGCGCGGCATCTTGCCCTTGCCTTTCCTGATCGGCTCGGTTGCCTCGAATTGCAGGCGGGGCAGCCGCACGAATCCTCCGAAGCGCACTGCACTCCGGCGCGCGTAGGAGGACGACCGCCGACATTTCCACAAATCCTCACGCAGCATACCTTGAGGCACGAAGGGCCATTTAACGTGCAAAATCGTGCCAAAACGTGCACTTTAAGCCCACTTAACCCCTTATTTTCCTCGAAAAGTTTTCTATGTCGACCATTTTTGTCCTGCGCGAAATCCTCGAAACATTCAACGACCCTGGCCATGAAACATTCAACCACCCCGTCCATTTTCTCGCGCGCGAACCCCCCGAAACTTTCGAGGACACTTTCAATCATTTCGACCGTTTTCTCCCGCATAAAATCCTCGAACCTGTCGAACATTTTCTTGCTCGACTTCCTCGAATCTATCGACCATCTTGGTCCGCGCGCGAAACCCTCGACAGTATCGAGCATCTCTAGCCCAAACTATCGAGCAACCGATCCTCAAGAAAAAGCGCAGGAAGCAACAAACGCACCCTGGATCTGCCGAGTAACCTTAAACTTTCCTGATCGTCACACAAAAAGCCAAAATTCCAACTAACCCATTACCACCCCGGAACCAAACCGCCCCCGTACCCGCCCCCGCCAACTAGAGACTCCCTACCCGCGTACGCCAGTACCGGTGAAGCCCCATCGCCACAACCTAACCAGCGTGAATTCATCTCCTTGGCCGCCCCGACCAACCCCAAGCGCAACGACGCAACCGACACGCCGCCTGCCACCGCCGCCCCTCGCGCGCGCCTCCCCCAACTCTCCCCACCCCCCTCCGCGCCCAACTAAAACTGCCCCCCCAATCCCTCGACGTTCCCTCCCTCCGACCCACTTCAACCCCGCCTTCGCCCCACCCACATAATATTTTATGTTAAGACACGAAAACAAAGGAGGAGGAGATGGGACAGCATTAAAGTTAATGTGAGAACCTCAAAAACGGGAAACATCATGCGCAAGAGAAGTAACCAATCTTTATGTTACATAGTGCAATAAATTGGAACCGAGCAAACCTGTGACATCAGAACGGCTGTTTATGCGCCGCGCCATGAAGAACGGCCTTGGCGAAAGGCATGTCCTGCACAAATAACCACTGGATCTCTGAGAGTGGGACATGAATGTCGTGACATGTGTTCTGAACACATTGCCAATGTGCATCTGATGAGACATGTAACTGGCTTCAACCGCATACGGGGGCGCTCTCGACGCGCGGGAGTGGACGACCGCAGAGTCTGCGGACGGATGTAGGGAACACGGGGAATATCGTGTCGCGCGGGGAGACCGTCGCAGGGGTAATAACCAAAACCCCGTAAATGCGATCTGGAATTCGGGTCCTGGGTCTATTTGAGCCGTTGCGCACGCAAAATCGGTTCGATCTGAAGCATGTAGCACTTCAGAGCGGGCAATAGCGCGAATACAGCAAAAGACATGAGAGAAGATTATGGAATGCGAAGGAAGGAGCAACGCACGGCGAATCGGGGCGAGAAACTTGACTTTGGCATCGTTCCTGTTTGTGACGGATTACGAAGCGGCGGCCATACTGAGTTGGTACAGAGCCAACCGGCGAAACGGAATACACTCGCGCTGCGGGGGGCGGATTTCGTGTAGAACGTCAGAGCACGCACGACCGCGGATTCTGTGCGCAGAAGTGTCCGCCGAGGGATTGCAATACATCGAGCGGGGAGGTAGAGGAAGTGATATCGGAAGCTCCCTCCAAAATCCGCCATCGCGTGCCCCAGAGGCATTCCCGAAGCACCTGCCAAGGGTTCGGGCGTATTCGCCGAAGCACTCGAGCAATCCCAGAGCGGCGCCGGCAAGCTTTGATCCCGATCCTCTTTTGGACGGAAACAGTCCAGTGCACTGGGACGAACCGTTTAGAGCTACAACTGATTTCATAGATCCTAACCGATTATAGCTTACGAGTTATACTGATCGGTTAAACAGTAAAGATCGCGCACCGTAAGATCGTGAAATCCCCGGAAATGACAAGTGTTGGGTAGAGATCATCGAACCAGAAAAAAGTACCGTGGGCTGTGGTAGTTCGTCCTGAGTCAGGAGAAAACGCATAGTTAAATATTCGGAACCAATGTGTTCGTCCCGTTCGGGTGAAGAGGGGTGCGAATCGGCTTCTTGAGTGCGACGATGATCCAGAATCCAGCGGCTGAGCCGTGCATCCACTTCCGCTGTGACCCACTCATCAAGAACCTGACAGATTTCCTTGCGCAGGTTCGATGAGCAGGTTAACCGGGACACCTCGAAAGCTTCTAAAGAGTGTTGTGAGGATGTAAGCAGATATTCGGGCGGCAATTGGATGTAACGCATTAAAAGGCCTCCGTTGGTCTAGGTCTTATAACGGTTATGGAATAATAATATATACATATTCATATAACATGTAATACGGGAGATAACTCATAAGTACAATACCAGCGGCGGTCGCGAATTGGGTGCCAATCAAGGGATGGTAGAGGATGTCGCGCAAGTCCGCATTTGCGATAGTGCGGCGAGCGGATACATGGAAGTCAGCACTTTATATCGCAACAAAGGAGTGAAGCCGAAAAGTTTAGGTGCCCCCCTGAGAAGAACAAGGCACAAGAGGCATTGCCATTACATCAAAGGGGGTTTCTCCGGAGTGCGTGGCCGTCTGGAGACGTACCGGACTGAGTGCGAGAAGACGTTTGGGAGGAATGTTCTGGCTGCATATTCGATGGCTAAACCACTATGAATATTCTTTTGAAATTAAGAAGAGAGGTAGGCCATGGAGGTTTCGTTCCCTGCGGATGGAGCATGGCATGGTACGACCCGTGTCGTCGCGCATACGTATGTTACCCCGCTCCTCTCCATTGGGTAGTCCGCGCATTGCGTGAATTTAACTACAGGATGCGGATTGCATTGCGCGCGCCAGACATGGAAGGCGCGCGAGTTTTCGAAATGCAGAGGAGAGACTTCGAGCGGCAGCGGGCCAGCGAACAATATGCGCGAGGGTACGCGGCCGGTTGGCATAAATGTCTTGCCAAGTGCCTTGAAGAAATGGAGGAAGAGCTCAGACGCATGGATGTGGTATGGGACGTTGCGAGCATACTCGCAGGGCTGGAGAAGAGACGGCACGCGAGTAATTGAGTGCGCTGATAATCGAGGGTGTACCTACCGCGAATACGAAGTCACGGGCGATATCTCGTTGCGCGATAAGCTTGAGGAGGGGGCTATATGAGAGCAATGGAAATATTCGATATCTGTCATTCACGCTATCGCGGTTTGCGCGAATGGCTGGCGGATTCATCAGGAGCGGTGCGATCTCCTGGCCTAGACATGCCAGCTTCGGCGTACCGCTGGCGTCCAGAGGGCGCGCGTGGATGCGAATATATCGCCGATTTTGAGCGGATCGGGCGCCAAGCCCTCAGGAGACGAGAATGGACGGGGCGCCTGAAGCTCTTCGAGATCTACTTTCTGGGTGGCGCCGAATACCGGACCGCGATTCGGCTCGTGGGCGTCGCCGAAGGCACGTTTGATTATTGGCACCGCGAGGTTAAATGCGCACTCGGCGCCGAATTCTCGCGCACCGGATTATTCCCTCCTTCGCGTTACTTCCATTCATAGACAGGCCGGCTCCTGGGGCCACCGGGATATTAAGTATAATTTTGGTGACGCCGCTATTACGGCGTCGTTGCGTTGAATTTTGGAAAATGGTAGTATTATTTTGCGTTTGCTATCCTTGAGATCGGTTCTCACGCGCGGTGAGGCTGCCAAGCAACAATTCGGCGGCCTTTTTTGTGGCGAGGTGAAGAATTTCAGGGCGCAAACAACTTTCCGGATGGCAAAGAGCCATCTTATGAATTGATTAGGAGCAGCGGCAGTGAGCAAAGAGCAAGGTACTGTGAAGTGGTTCAATGCGGCAAAGGGTTATGGGTTCATCCAGCGTCAATCCGGCGAGGACGTGTTCGTTCATTTCTCGGCTATCCAGGCCGACGGATACAAGACACTCAACGAAGGACAGGCAGTTGAATTCGAAGTGAAACAGGGGCCGAAAGGCCTGCAGGCCGAGAACGTTACTAGCCTTTGATCACGTCGAGCGACTCCGAGGACTTTGAGTTTTAGGTTCCCACTGGGCAGTTGCAAGATCTGTGCGTATACGGCTGGGCGGTTTTCTACTCAGCCAAAATCGCTTCTGTGACGCAAGTCACTGTTGCCAGGGCGGAAAGCTAAGAATTAAAATTCACGGCTGTCGTCAGAGTATCTCTTTTCCGCATTCATCCGAAGGAGATCATGTGCAAATCCTATCTGAAGGCCAGACAATCCGTCATGAGCAATATGGGGTTGGCATTGTCACTGAATCGAACACGGATCGCACTACGATCGACTTCGATGATCATGGCGTGAAGAGGTTCGTCACTTCAATATGGAACGCAGAACTGATTGGCGAAGCTCCCGCAGCGCGGCCTGCGCGCCGTCGCAGCCGACGGAAACCATCCAGGAAGACCTGAATTCAGGTCTTTTGAGTTGTGGGCTTCCGTAAACCGTGTTCGTAGGCCGCTGGCGAATGCTTGTGGCAGTCCTAATGCAGTTATATCCTCTCGTGCCAATATTGAGCCGGACGCTACCGTTCGTCTTTACGGGTCGACTAGATTATTGCGGACGGCGAAACGCACGAGTTCGCTAAAGCTCCCGAAGTTCATTTTGTGCATGATGTGACTCCGATGGCTCTCCACCGTCCGCGTGGAAACACGGAGTGCTGCAGCCACTTCCTTATTGCCTTTTCCCTCGGCAAGATATTGGACGACTTCGATTTCGCGAGGCGTGAGCGGGAAGCTCGGAAGCACGTCCTTTCCGCCGGCGGTGTCGGCGTTATGCATGTAGCTTTGCGCCATCGCAACGGCCAGCTTACTCGTGAAAAATGGCTGGCGGCGGCGGGCATGATCCACGGCCGCTAGGAGTTCCTCATCGGTGTCAGATTTCAGGACGTACCCTAGCGCGCCTGAACGCAACACGTCCCGCGCCAATTCCTCGGAGAAGTGCATTGTGAGGATTAGAACTTCGGTCGAAGGGGACTCCTGGCGGACGGCGGCCGCTACTTCGAGGCCATTCATTTCAGGCATAGTCAGATCCAGCACAACAAGGTCCGGCTTTTCCTTTTTCACGCGATCTATAGTTTCGGCGGCTGTGGAAGCCTCGCCGCACACTTCGATACCTGGCTGCGATTCGAGCAGGGTACGGACACCGCGTCGCACTACAGAGTGATCATCGGCAATGAGAATTCGACAACGTGTCGCAAACATCGCCCTTCCTCGCTCACGTACTGGCTGGCGTGCTTTTTTCATTTTTCGAAGCCTTGCAGACAGCCACTGATTTCGGGATCAGTCTGGTTCAGTAGAGGCAGCTTCAAAGCGATGAGAGGAAGAATAGCCCGGACCGTGGTTCCACGTCCCGGGATGCTTTCGATTTCGAATGTGCCATTCAGTTGTTCGACGCGTTCGCGCATGCCGGCGATGCCGACTCCGGGCAACATGAAGCCGTCTCCAGGCGCAGCAGGAGATTGCAGGCCACGGCCTGCATCCTGAATTTCAGCCCGGATATGTTCATTTTCGCGCGCTAGACAGATTATTGCCGTGGGACTGCCGGAATAGCGATGCACGTTGGTCAGAGCTTCCTGGACAATACGAAAGACAGTGATTTCTATTTCATGCGCATACCGGCCGAAGGCCTCCCCGACATCGACGCGCACCTTAATCCCGCTACGTTCGGAGAACCCTCGCGCGTACCATCGTAAGGCTGGATCCAATCCGCCTTCGTCCAGCATGGGAGGGTGCATCAGGTAGGAGATGGTCCGCACTTCTCGGATCGCGCCTTCCGCGAGTTCGAGCGAAGATTGTAATAATGTGTGCGCGCTCTTGCTCCGCTTTGAAAGGACATCGCCCAGGAGTCCTAGGCTCATCTTCAGGGCCGCCAGGCTTTGGCCTGCCGACTCATGCAGATCGAGGGCTACGCGGCGCCTCTCATCATCGCGTGTGCGCATGAGAGCGTGTAGTAGATGAAGTCGCTCATCTTCGGAGTGCAACTGTTCGGTTATGTCCCGCACGATGCCGATGACTCGCTTCGCCTTTCCGCCCTTTCCTGCAACGGGTAGGCCGCGTATGAAGTAGTTCCGCAAATTTCCATCGGGCATACGATAGCGCACGGCAAATTCAAATGGTTTGCACAGAGTGATCGCTTCGCTGGAGATCATGCGTGCTTGGTCTCGGTCGTCTGAATTTAGGTTTCCCCAGCGTATCTCCTCGCGCCAATCTGTCTCCGAGTCGACTCGACACATGCGGAGCAAGTGGGTTGATAGTGTGACCCTTCCGGTAGTCAGTTGATATTCCCAGCTACCGAAATCAGCCATCTCTTCAATGAGCGCCATAAGCGTTTCGCGCGTGTGTCGTGAGACGCTCATTGGCATGGTGAGTTGCCCGTGAGAATGGAGGAGCTGGAGCAGAGTGCGCGGCGACCAAAAAGCGCCGGACCATCCTTGGTGATGACTTCCAGGTGGGGGGTCCCGCGCCCCCGGTGCGATCGTCTCGAGCCCAGGGCTGAAGATTTGATTTCTATGCGCGAAAGCTTCGCAGGTGGCGTATACATATCACTCTATGCAAGTCACGGCAAAGCGTAAATGCTTCGACAGGGTATAGATTACTCTCTCGTCAATAATATGTCAACGCCATGGTTCTCGCGACTACGTGCGGACACTACGCATGTAATAGAAAGTCCCGCAACTTAGAAGCAGTATTGTTCCGAATTGAAGCGAAGGAAACGGATGGATATCTTTCGTCTCAAGGCTGGAAGGGAAGTAACCTGTAAGCTGGCCTGGTTTTCTCGGCGATAGATGAGTGACCAGGTAGCGGATGGCTCACCTCGCCAGAGTCGCGCGTGGCTTGCTTTACGGTGAAAGTCCTGATCAGTAGATTGGTCCGGATGCAACCGTGAGGCTTGCCCGTCGCGGCTTCGGCGAGATGAGTTCCAATGCTTGTCAAATCTCCGAAGTTCGGCTCGCCTCTACTAGGTCCCGCGTAGGACGGCAGGGGCGAATGGCGTTACAGCGCTGCAGTTTGGGGACCCTTTGTCCGTGCGCCCCTCTTTCAGGAATTGGCGCTTTCACGCGCTGCGCGGCATAACCAGCAGATTGAGACCGCCGATGGGATTTCTACTCAAAACTACAAAGCGACGCGCCTCGTGCGCCACAATAGGCTTCGGTCTCCCAACGCCAATGACCCGCGGCATTTGCATGCCAGCGTGGTCCGTTGCAGAATGAACCCGGGCGAAACACGACTGACGATGAGATCCTTGGCATCGTTTATCCAACGAAAGAACCACCTCATGGCGGGCGCAAGAATCGTGAGGAAGTTTTGACGATAGAGAATTCGAGTCGTCCGCAGGTAGATCTCGATTCCATAGAGGGTGACAGCGATTCATCCGCCTCGTCCGACGGAGAATCCTCAAGTCAAGCCGAAGATGCAAATCTGGAATCCGAAATACCAGCAGAGCCCAAGCACCTTCGCGGCATTTTCGAAGCGAATCCTGAAGTACGCCGCGCTTGGCAAGACGCTCAAGAGTACCGGCAGACATTCGCCACACCGGAAGAGGCGCGCTCCGCGACGGCACTTCTTGCAGATCTGAATCGCATGGATGCGCTGTTCTTTTCTCATCGCCCTGAAGACCATGCAGAGCTCGCCCGCACGATTTCAGGACTCGACTCCGAGGCGTTTTCGTCCCTGGTGCGCGCCATGGCCCAGGTTTCCGCCGAGACACAAACATCCAGAAACAGCGGGACGGAGAAGCCTGGAAACAAGGATGTGACGCGACCTCTTGGTCCAATGGAAGGGAAGGGAATCGTGGAGACCAGGCCAAGAGTCGACGCTGCGAAGTCGGACGCGAACACAGCCAGTAGCACAAGCCACACGCCGGAGCAGGAGCAGTTTTTTCATGCAACGAATGCAGCGGCCGTGCAGAGCGTTCTCGATGCTATTGAATCCCAAGTGGAAAAACTGCTGCCCGAGGGAATCTCGAAGAATGCACAGAACCGCGTGGTTGGTGAGGTATACCGTGAGCTGGATTCGACGCTTCGGACGAACCGTCAGCTCTCTCAACAGATGCGCGAGGCGTTCCGATCGGGAGCGCTGGACGCGGAACATCAGCGCGCAATCGTCTCACTAATTACGGCGCGCGCGCGACAGGCATTGCCAGGAGTAGCCAGGCGGGTTCTGAACGAATGGACCTCGACAATCGTCGCAGCAAGCCAAGACCGGCGGGCACGGCAGCGAGCGGCCGAACGACGGGTGGACATCGCCGGATCGCATGGAGGAGGCGCCGAGGGCCAGCACCCGATTTCGCCTCGCGACCTTGACTACGCGCGCATGTCTGACTCCGATATTTTGAATTTGTAATCCTTCGTTTCCAATCCGAAGAGGACATCCAGAATGAGAATGTGTGTCGGATTGTTCGTTCTAGACGGAACACAATGCGGCAGAGGAATCTGCCTCGAGTAAGTGCGCGTCTCTCGACTGCAAAAAGCTGTTACGCGCTCAGAACGACGGGACGAGGTGACAGCACAATCGCCGGCCGGATGCCGGTGGTGCTGCACAATTTTCTTTAGGAGGAATTCAAGCCAATGGCACAGATGCAGAACGCACAGTCGGTGGCGCTGCAGCTGGAAAAGGTTCGGGACAAGCTTCCGCTGCTCTATGAGCGGGACGACATCCTATTGACCATGATCCAGCAGCGCGGCGATGTGGAACGCGTCAGTTCCCGGAACATGCGCCTTCCGCTGCAGATCCGTCCGGGAGGTAAGGCAGGTCTGGCAAATATGGACGGGGGAGACCTGGGCCGCGGGTCGGGCACAGTGTACGACGTCGCGCAGGTGACGCCGGTATTCTTCCGTCACGCGGTGGAAATCACGAAGCTTGTCGAATACGCCAGCAACGCTCCAGAAAAGGCTATCGAGAACGCTGCCAAGCGCGAAGTCAAGAATGCGATGGTGCAGTTCCGAGCGTTCCTTGACAAGGTGATGCAGACGAACGGTAATGGGGTTCTTGGCACGGTCAGCACGATTACTACGACCGGCCTGCCCTCCGGCGTTGCAGCGCAATTCGGCATGACGAAACCACCTGGGGCGCAGCTTTTCTACTACAACCAGACCGTGCAGGTATACGACCCAACACTGACTACTAACCGCGGCTCGGCTAATGTCCTGCTCGTCGACCCATTCAATTCACTCATTCAAGTGGACAGCCTTCCCACGGGCACAAGCGTTAACGATTTGATTGTTCACGACGGCCTTACGGGTGCACAGCCCGTTTCGCTGTTTGGCGTGCTGTATCACCAGACGAACGCAACAACTGGTACATGGCTCAATTTAAACCGCGCAACATACCCTGTGGAACTCGCCACGCCCCGCGTGAATGGGAACAATTCCGCCCTCACACCCGGAGCCGTGCGTCTCGCCATCAATAAGGTGCGCAAGGCACTGGGCTCGAACCAGGTAAGCAAGCTGATCGCTTACACGTCACTCGAGCAAGAGCATCAATGGGAACAGCTCGGGGTCACCATCTCGCAAATCATCAAGGAGGGCGCCGGAGGGCGGGCTAGCGATCTCGATTTGTTGTTCACTGGCGAGAAATCGATGGCCGGCGTACCCATTAAGTCAAGCATCAACGCGAATCAGTCCCGCGTCGACTTTCTCGACTTGTCGCATTGGGGTCGCGCCGTCATGCAGGACATCGATTTCTACGATGTCGGCGGGCAAACTGTGTTCCCGATATACGGTGCTAGCGGCGGGCTCGCTTCCGCTTACATCTTCTATTTCATCACCGGCTTTCAGGTGTGGAATGAGTCGCCTCGTAGTGGCGCGTACATCGACAATCTGGCGATTCCTACTGGGTACTAACCGGTGTGTTGTAACGCCAGGGCACGGCACGAACCATGTGCCAGTCATCGGAGTGAGGCCCGCGGGCACCTCCATACAGCACGGCGAACGCCGTGCCCTGACGACCTGCCGCGAAGAGGGAAGGGGACGGCCTTGCGGCCGCCTCGAATGAAGTCCTATTTGGGCGAAATATCACCAATTATTTTCTAAATCCACCAGGGTGTGAGTGTTTTGTGATTCGTGTCGTGCGTGAAACGCATGAGGCGCCCGCTTCCATCCAGGAGCAAGTCACGGGAGCCGGCGGCCTGAACCGTTTTGGCGAACCAAACTTCCGCATAGTATGGGGCGGGTCGCGGCTCGCTTGGATAGGCGGCCGTTGGACCGACTACGATGCGCACGGGAATGTGGTTCGCGAAACAGTCGAGCTTCGCCACGAGCCGAAATACATTCCACTTGACCGCTGGCATGTTGAGCGCTGGATGCCTCCGGAATCATATGGTTCACCGGTTTCCTGGTACGAGCAGACGATCGAAGTAGCGAACGGTATCCGGGTCCCGGCGCTCGGCCCGTATCCGTCGCGTGGCGAATACGAGCACTGCTTCGCGCTCGAAAGCGTGGAGGGAGAATTCGTGCCACTGACAGTCGGGGTATGCGACTGGATTGTGCGCGCCATCGAATGGGCACGAAGACAACCGCGCTACGCGGGACGGGCCGCGATCGGACGGCGCGAGGCGCGGCAGGCACGGTACTGGGAAGCCCTCGCGGACGACCTGCTCAACGAAGCAATTTCACCGTAGGCTGGGGATGTCGTGCGCCTACAACACCTCGAAAGGATTTACCTTGAATACAGAGACAGCTATAAACACAGCTTCGCATCCCACTTCCGGCAGTCCAGGACGACGCCACTTTCTAGAAGAGCGCCCGAAGGAGGACACGGCGGCTACAGTAGCGATCGCGTCTATCTCCAAACAAGACTGGTATATTTCTCGAACCCACGGTGTCTATCACATTCCTGCCTGTGCAATGGGCGAACCGTACTCGCTGTTGCTGCTTACGTCGAGGGGCGATGTGATAGATCTCGGCGACAATCGGCGTTTTCCCTTTACGATTTCCGCGCGCGAAATTGCCGCAGACCTTCTGCAAGACTTACACGACCATGGGCTATTTGTCTGTGCCGGCCCGCGGCCTTCGGAGGAGGAGCTGGCAGCTGCCCTTGCCCGGCGCGATGCATATTACCAACGTCTGATTGCCGAAGGCGATGTCATGTGGGCCCGCGGCCATTCCTTTCGCGAAATTTCCGACCTACACCGACGCGCAACTCTGGAACTCGGCATAGAGCGCGAGTGGGCCTACGTGCCAATGAAAATGAACGAATGCCCCGCATGCGGCGAGAAAGTGAAATCTGGTGTTGCCGTATGTAAGCACTGCGGTGCAATTCTGGACGCGGAGAAGGCGGCAAAACATGGACTGGGGAATAGGATCGCGCCGCAGGAGAAGCGTGACACTGACCAGATTGGCGTTGCCATCGCGGAGCCCGCTCGGACAATTGATCCTACACAATAATTAACTACAGTATGTAAATACAGAGCAGTTCATGATAGATGCACTATTAATTGTTGATCAGATGGCATCGCGAGGCATGAGGTAGAAGGGAATCCGATGATGAAAAGTATCACGGCAGACACGACAAAGGGCGCGCACATCTGTATGCGCAGTGTGTTTCGAATGGTCATCGTCGCTGTCGCTCTGGTTGTCCTCTTGGCGCCGTACGCAAGTGCACAGGGATCACGCAAGGACGATGTCGTTTTCGGTCCCTCGGGACATCCCGTGGCGGGGGCGACTGTAACAGTATGCCAGCCCTCTGCGACAGGCACTCCGTGTTCGCCGCTCGCGGCTATCTACACCGACGCGACCCTGACAGTACCTGCAGCAAACCCGTTTCAGACCGATGGAATCGGGAACTATCATTTTTACGCTGCGGCGGGGCGTTATGAGGTTCAGATTTCAGGTCCAGGCATAACCGGCACGACCACGTATCACGACGTGATCCTGCCCGCCGATGTCTCATCAACAGGGGCTGGCAACAACATTTCCGCGTTTGGCCTGACCCTCGGAGGAAACCTGACTGTTGCTGGCAACGCCACGATAAACGGCACGCTCACTACGTCGAATTTCAGTCCCACGACGCTTACACCGCTGTCACTGAACGTTGCGGGCAGCGAAACCATCAAAGGACCGCAACCGTATGTAGAGGTGACCGCTTACGGGGCAGATCCGACAGGCCAGACGGATTCCACGACGGCGATTCAAAACGCAATTACGGCAGCCTGCACAAGCTATCTCGCTCCCTTTGGAGGGGTTCGGGCAGATGTAGTGTTCCCGCCAGGAAACTACTCAGTCACGCAAACGCAGTTGCCCTCGACGAGTCCCATATTCACATCATGTGCCGATTTGCGGTTCCTTGGCATGGGTGGTGAGAACGGTGGCGCTCAGTTTACATCGGCGCCGGGGGTTGTCATCAATGTTGTACCGGGAGCGAATCCAAACAACGCCGCGGTATTCGGCCTTACTTATCCAGGTGGAAATGGCGCCGCAATCGAAAATCTAATCATCGTTGGCCACAACCAAGCTGTATATGACAACTCGGATTTGACTCATCTAATCAACGATTGCTTTACGGCACAGACGACAGGCTCCCAGGACAATGCCGCACTTGAAATTGCCGATACGGAGTTCGTCTGGGTTACAGGAGGCTGCACGCAGACGAATTCCACTTCCGTTCCCGGGATTGAGATCGTGAACGATAGCGAAGCGGCTGGAACGGGACTGATTCACATTACCGATATGATTATGGTTGCCGGAGGCGTTGTTTACATTAACCGCGAGCCGGATGCGGGCGGCGTGGTAGGAAACTTCGAGTTCCGCAACGACATTCTTGAAGGCTGCGGGGGGCCATTCTTCAGCGTGACTACGCCCGGGAATACGAACCTGATAATGCCGGGAATTTATTTCGATCGAGTGTCGGTGGACGATTGCTCCGGAAGCTATCCCGTAATGAGTTTCGACGCGACAGGTGGTCAAGCTGCGCTATCAGGTGTCTACATGAATAACGTTGCGCCGTCCGCAGTAGGCACTTCTCCGCCGTGCCCTCTCGAGATGATTTCGGGGACCGTAGACCATTTCTTCGCCCTAGGCGGGTCAACCTGTGTTTCAAACAGTTCGGGAGCTATTATAGGCGCCGCTATGGCGGAGAACTCAACCGGGTTCGATTATGTTGTGGGTTCCGCGGATGCGAATCGCCTAGACTCCACTTCCGAAATATCCGATGGGCCTCTCTTGCGAGCTACCGCACAGGGCAATAGCTTTGCAAGTCTAGCGCTCGATCCGACACAAGGGCTGCTTTTCAACGATGGAGCGAATTATGGCTACGACGCTGGAATCTATCAACCTTCTCTCGGAAACCTGGATGTGGAGTTCGTTTCTGCTTTGGCACCTACAAACGTCGCAGGGACGGCGACGACAGGCGGAACTCTCGCGGCGGGCACTTATTATTATGCGATACGAGCCTGTATAAATGCAGCCTGCAACAGCGGTCCCTTTGGCACGCAATCTCAATTATCAGCCGCAGTTGTTGTCAGCGGCTCAAATAATGCAGTGAACCTCACCTGGACTGACCCTCCCACAGCAACGGGAACGATTACAGCTTACTTGATATCTCGCTCGACCTCCCCGTGGGGATTCGGTGCTCAAGCCGTACCGAACATCGCTGTTTCAGGAGCTTCAACCAATTCGTATACAGATACGGGGTTTAGCGGCTTTCATTACGGACCTCTCTACGCTTATCCGACATATCAATCGGTGCATCGCTTCACGCCCACGTCACTGGGAGTAAACAACGTCAATCCCCAGTACAACCTCGATGTAAATGGCACGGCTGCTGTGAATTCACTGAATGGCATCCAGAAAGCGGAGCGCTTTTCGGGATCGGACGCAGGCGTACAACTCAACGCTTGCCTAACGGCGGCTTCAACTACTTCGGGAATTTGCGACGCACGGGGGATGACCGGAACATACACGGCGGCAGCGCACATAACAATTCCGAAAGGCACCGCGCTGCTTTGGTGCCAGGGCAAGCTTACGGTCAACGACGCGACCACCAAGGATGCTATCGAATTTGGTGGTGACGGCTCTTCCCTTTACGGCTGCCAGGAAAGCGGTTCCGGAACGATAGTTCGGCCGGAAACTTCTGGCATCATCGCTTGCGGAATTGCCGGCTGCACCACAGTGGATAATCCGGGAGCCAGCAGCGCGAATATTGATTGGGTGCATATCAGTGGAATGTCGCTGGGTGCGACTGGAGCAAGCTCCACCGTCATCAAGCTTACGAGTGTAGGGCACAGCGACATTGAGAACAACCGACTTGTCCTCGGGACGGGTGGTAATTCCTATGGCGTGTATGGCAATACCTCTATAGGTGACAAGGACAGCACAAACAATCTTATCAAGCACAACGAAATCGACACGCAGACGGCGGGCGATACATGCGTCTCTCTTCAAGGAATTTTCCACGCCACGGTCCTCGAACTTAATAGCTGTTACATGCCTCCGGGCGCGGCCGTGGGGTTCACGTTTCTGAAGGATACGAACGGCAATTATCCGGACAACGACGAATTTTACGGGAATGATTGTGAAGCCTCGTCACAGGCATTCGGGCAGGTATGCTACTGGATTCAGGGAGCAAACAGCATCACCATCGGCCCGAATAACCGCTGTGAGAACGTATATAACTGTTTCGAATTCCCATCCGATGGTTCGGCCGTGGGACTTCACATTCTCGACCCATATCTCTCACTTTCGAATCACACGCAGGTGCTTCCGAACGAGCCGGCCACTGCCATGGTCGCGATCGACAACAACGGACACAATTGGCTCCCCTCGATGCACTTTGGAATAAATGATCTAGCTGGGCCCAACCTGCTCGGCAATGCGGGATTCGAAGGATGGCAGAACTCGACCGCTCTCTACTATTGGGGAGCTACAAGCGGCACGAATATCAATCAGGCTGGCAGCGGAATTTACCTCCAGAATGCTTCTTCGAGCGCCACGCCCGCCGTGGATTCGTTCACGCAGGGGAGTTACAACGTGCGCGTCGGCGATGGCGCCACTGCAGGACTCGGCGTAAATTCCGCCTGCATCAATGTGGACTCCACGATGGAATACACTCTGATGTTCCGCGTGGCTTCTGCATCGGCCTCGAATAATTTTCGACCGGGCTTCCGGTTCTATTCGGACGCAAACTGCACGGAAGCAAACCGGATCACATCGGTGGCCACGAACGCACGAGTTCTTTCGCCAGTGAACTATGCAGGCGCTTCGACCCTTGCAGTCAACGGTGCCAACTGGCAAAGCACGAATGCATCGATTACATACAACAACGGCATCACATGCAATTGTAATGTGACCGGGGCCGATTGGCAGGTGGCCACGGCAAGCGCGTGGACACCCACGCGCAACTTCGGGATTGTCTTCCGCGTGCCGAATGCTTACAGCAGCTCCTCCACGATCGCGCATTCGATGCGTGTCCTCCTACTTGAAAACACGCCGGCGGCAAACAATTATGTCTACTTCGACGACGTGATTCTGAGCCAGGGCCCTGTGAGTCCGAATGTTATGTTCGCATCACTGAACGACAGCGGCAACGGCGGGACGGTGAACGGGTACGGCAGCTATAATTTTGCAGGCACGCTTTCGCTCCAGTCGAACACCTCGAATGTGGGAACCTTCTCCCACAGCATCACGACGAACCGGGCATGGACGCTTCCGGATGCTTCAGGGCCGGTGATCGTTCAAACTGGCTCCGCGCCGGCCAACAACGACTGCGCCCAGTTCGCGGTCTCCGGTAGTACGATTTCCATCGCGGATAGTGGGGCCGCGTGCGCTCCCGCACCTTATACGAGCTATGCGATGGGTTTCCTCTCAGCTGGACAAGCGCCCAGCAGCGCGAATGCCATAGACGTTTCCACGATCTATCTGCCGAATATTCAGTTCTCGCATATTACGGTGGATGTTTCGACTACGGATTCGAGCACTAGCGATTTCTATAGTTGGGCCATAACCGATACGTCAGGGAACGTGAAATGCTCAATCGCTGCAGCGAATCTCACGGTGGGTGGAGCGAACGACGCATCATGCATTCAAGGAACCGTAAATCTTGTTTCCGGAAAATACATTTTCGCATTTACGGGGAATGCCACAACGGGAAAGATCGCATACAGTGGCACGGCGCCGCTCAGTTTGTCGAGCGCTGTATCATCGTCTACAAGCTCGGGGGGTGCCATCACGTTTCCGATTTCAATTCCCGCCATTGGCGTCACGTATAGCAGCTACGGCTTGCCCGCGCTCATCTTGCACTGACGACTTGACAAGGATGATCATCTTTAGTTTAGAGAATCGCCTTGTTAGTTGATGGACGCACTCAGGAATCATACGTTCATGCGTGTACCCGAACACACATGTTTGTGGGCACTATTCATCGCAGGCCACGGACTGCACGTGTTGAAGCGCGCAAGCCTCTCGGCCGGATCACGACTCTCAGGGACTAAAACCTGCTTCGAATGGTTCCGGACGAATGCTCTGACATTGGCGATCCGCCTCTTCATCAACAGCGCTGCATTTTCCTATTGGATCACGCATCCGGATACTGCAACACATATGATCGGGGCCATCGGAATTCCCGTCAATCTTACGCTCGAGCCAGGGCACGCGACTGCCGCGATGTTTGGACTTTCAGCCGACAGCATGGTGGATTGGGCCGCGGCAAAAGTGCCAATTCTTCAAAGGGAAATCCCAGCGACAAACGATCCTTCATATGCGCGGAGTCGTTGACTCAGATAAAGCGTTGCAGGCCATTCATCACGGATTCTCGGAGGCGCCATGCCCGTAGTTCCCACGACGGCATATTCGCAGGCGGAAGACACACTGAATCTGACGCGGGCACTCTTGAATGATTCGGCTGGCACGGTCTTTACGGACACGATGTTGATGCCCTTACTGAATTCCGCGTACCGGGGGCTGCAGCGCGAGCTCGCGGAATGCGGTGTCAGCGTGTTGGCCGAACAGCAAGATATCGAACTGAATCCTGATCCTACGACCGGCATCACGCCGACGGAAATAAGCGACGTCTCGAGTCCACAGCTCCCGACTGATTGTCTTGCCCCGCATATGCTCTGGGAGCGCGCTACGCCGAACAACACGGATGTTTATGTGCCCATGGAGAAATTCACGAGCGGGGGCTCAATGTTAAACCTTCAGCCAAGCACATACTTACGGCTCTGGGAATGGCGCGAGGACAAAATCAACTTGGTTGGCGCGACGCAGTCGATCACGGTCCGCATTCGCTATGAAAAGGTATTGCCGGAACTGACACTCGGCACCGATCCCATCCAAATTCGATCGGCAACGGATCCCCTTGCATTTGCCACGGCCGCGCTAGCGGCCCGGTCGCGCGGGGCACGCGCTCTCGCCCAGGATTTGCTAGGGACAGCTCAAATGGCTTCGGAAAAGCTGATCGAACGGTACGTGCGGCCAGAACAGGTGCAGGGCAGGCGGCGAATGCCGTACAGCTATCATCGCCGAGTAATTTATTTGTAGAAATCCGCGCTCGGCGGGCGCGAGACGGGGGACAAATTCCTGGGCTTACTGTGCCACCACATCGATTGAAATCACCGGCAAACCGCGCGTGGCATTGAGCGGGTTGCCGTGACTATCGAATGCGGCGCCCTGGATTTGCATTATGGTCTGCCCAAGTGGTGTTCCGGACACCGTTGTACTACCGCCGTGCTTGCAGCCGGAGAGCGTCGCCATAATGCCAACCGCGAGAACGAAAATCGCGAGAACAATTACGCCAGGGACTCTTCTGAGGGCGGGAATCGAGCGGTGCTTCGCGGGAACAAAACCCATTGTTCCGATCATACCCATCAAGGCGAGGATCGCCAGGGTAGGAAAGAGAGGGGTGAGCGCAAGTCTCGGGGTAGCAAGGTGCGAGGTTGGGCCGACCCCACGAGGTGTTGCAAGACCTGCACTCGATGGAACACCGTAGCCGGTGCAACCCGCCGGAATCGTGGGATTCGGCACCGGTGCAGTCATCGTGGCCGTGGAAGTCGCAAATACGATTTCATAGTTCGTCAAGGAATTCACCGTAGTGGGCCCGGGACAAGGAGTGATCGTGCAACTGGTGAACGCCGGTAGGTTTGCGGGGCATTGGAGTGCGACTTGCTCTCCCTCTTGACCGAAAACGCCATCCGGAAGTACTTGGGCATTGAATGTTATCGTATTGCCCTGCACGACCGTCAGCTCGGAAGCCTGGCCGCTCGCAAGCTGCAATTCGTAGTCATCTCCCGTCCCGGCGAAATTGGCCGCGCCAATATCGCCAGCGTTGTCGGTAATGTTGATCGAATCCTGCAACAATCCCGTGGTCTGCGGCGCGAAACTCACATTGATCGTGCAACTCGCGCTTTCCGCCAGGATCGACACACACGATGTACTCGCCACTTTGAAGTTGTTCGCAGTCGAGGTCGCAGGCACAGTGAGCCCAGAGACTTGAACCCCCGAATTGTTAGTTAGCGTGAATGTGATCGCGGCAGTATCGCCGCCGGATGGTTCATTGCAGAATTCAAACGCGTCTTCCAGTGAACACGCAGGGGAGATCGTTGGACCTGAGATCACAAGGCCGCTGTTGGTATTCCCGGCGAGATAGACCGTCGTGGCATCGCCCCCAGCGTCCGTCGCGGTGAGCTCTGCGGCGCGCAGTCCGGCAGTCGTCGGGCTGAACACGATGTTAAGTGTGCAGCTACCGTTTAATGTCGTCGTACACGTCGTGCTCTGAGTAGAGAAATCCGCGACGTTGAATTCCGAGGACAACCCCGGTATCGCTGTGACTGCGACGTGGAGACCCGTAACCGCAGGTGAGGACGTAATCGTGAATATCTGCGCAGCACTCGTTGCATGAACGGCTTCCGGGCAGTACATGAATGCGTTGTCCGATGGAATCGGCGGCGCGCAGGTGGGTGCCGAGATTGGTGGCGCCATCACGAGAGTTCTGCCCGTGCCTGCCACGTTTAGGGCGAGCCTATCGCCCGCCGCATCGGACAGCGTGAGCTCGGCTTCCCGTAAGCCGACTGTCGTCGGGTGAAACGCAATATCGATCTCGCACTGCTCGTTTGCCGCGAGGCTACCCGCGCATAAATCGAGTGTAATTGTAAAATCGCTCGGATTATAAATCGCCGAGAGGCCGGGCACTGCAACAAGAGACACGGAGACACCGCTAACAGCGGCAAGCGCTTGGATCGTGAAGTGCGTCGGCGGACTCGTAGTTCCAGGCGGCACACCGGCCCCGGGAATTTGGTCGCAGAACGTAAACGCAGGGCTAAGAGGGCAGCCGGACTGCCCTGTGACGGAGACGATCTCAAGATTGCTTGGGACACCCGCAGCGGAGACTGTAGGCGCGTGATTTAGCCGCAGCGCCGCAAAAACCACAAGAATTGTCATCGCCACAGCACAAAAGGCCAGCAGTCGCCGCACTAAGGTCTCCTTATTCGACGGTTCACTTCCGACGCTTTGGATTCAGCCTCGGACGTTCGGGTTGCGCGTCGCAAGCGGATGATGATAACAGCGCCCGGCCCACGAGTCACTAATCACACCTTCCGGAGGAAACATGGCACTCACATTTACGCTTGTGGACACATGGGATGACGGCAAACGCATTCATGTATCCGGTACAGTTGCGCCATCGGGGAGCTACACGACCGCCGGGGACACACTCGACCTTTCCCAGTATCCCATAATTGCCTCAACGCAAGCGCCGGTTCAAGGCACTGCCTGGATGGATGGGCTCGCAGGGTACGACTACGTGTTCTATCCGGGCTCCGCGATGAACAGTGGCAAAGTAAAGATTTTCCAGCAGGGCGCGAGCTCAGGTCCTTTTCCAGAGCTCGCTGCAGGCGCATACCCCGCTGCCATCACTTCTGACACGATCACGTTCTATGGAATATTTCAAAAGCTCCGGTAACCAGCGACTTGTGATTCGCAGCGCTTGAAAAGCAAGGCAGTATACCGCAACTGCATGGGGTAATGCGATTGCCAAACGGTCCTGTTCATCGACCATATTTCGGCGACGATGAGTACAAAGAGTCAGTCGCTTAGACCGGGTACTACTCGCTAATCTTCGCCGGGTGTTCACATGTCCATCGAAACTTTTTCTCCGCTCGCGCTGAATACCTTTGGCACCTGGGTGACGCTTTTAGATCCATCCGGTGTGCCGCCGGGAATGTCGCCCAATCTTGGCGACGTCGATTTCTTTCCGGGGGGAGTCCGCACGCGCCCCGGGCTTATTTCACAATATCCCGTGATCGGAGGAACACCAAAAATCAATGGTTTAAAAACGTACGTCACGGCAAATCTCATTCAACGGCTTCTCGTACTCGATTCTATTGGCAATCTCTACAAGGAAACCTCGCCGGGCGTGCTCTCGAGCATAGCGGCCGGAGGTGTGTGGCCAAATCTCTATCTCGCATCGGCCACGCATTTCGGTCGCGAGTATATGGCATTCGGCGACGGGCTCGTCGGGCGGGATCTGCCTCGACAATTCGACGATTCATATTTCGATCGAGTGAGTCAGATCGGTCCGGCTGAAGGTCCTCTTGTTGCCGATGCAATCGCGGACGGAAACATCTCGCCAGGCATCCACCAGTGCGCTGTCGTATTCGTCACGCGCCAAGGTTACTGGACAGCACCATCGCCCCCGGTTTCGTGGACGGCCAGCGGCGGCCATCAGGTTGCCGTGACGAACATTCCGACTGGTCCTTCGAACGTCGTGCAACGGCTCGTCGCGTTTACGGCATCGACCGGCGCGAGTTTTTATCATGTTCCTGCGACAATGGTGATCAACGACAATACGACTACTTCCCTCACCATTGATTTCACGGACACGATTCTTCTATCGAGTGTCAGTATGGATTATTTGTTCAGCCAGATCGAGCTTCCGGAACAGCTCAACGTGGTGGACTACACCGAGCGGCTTTTCTGGTGGGGTGAGCATGCACAGATGGACGACTGGCGCAACCTGACGTTCGATGGAGGTTGGGATGCGTCAGGCGATGGTCGGCCGCTTGGCTGGCAGCTGGACCCGGCATTTGGAGCGGGAGGAAGCCGGGAGCAGTTGGATGTGGTGTGGGGCGATGCATACAGGCTGACGGCCGATGGGGTAACGGCCGCGCGTGGCCTAATTTCACAAAGCGCGATTACAGATGCATCCGGGAACCCACTTTGCATGAACAATACGGACTATTCAGTACGGGCGCGGGTGATGCGCAGCACGAATCTAGTCCAGGGTGTCCTGCGAATCAACGCATTCAGTCCCACGCACGGACAGATCGGCTCCGGTCTCGCCATACCGGCCTCGCAGGCATCTGTCTCGTATCAGGAATTCACAGCCGAACTTTTCGGTCCGCAGAGTTCGCTGCCGACAGACCTCACTCTGCGCGTATATGTCGACGGTACGCCCGGCCCGTCGGGCGAATCGTTCGTGGTGGATAATATCGAGGTGTTCTTGACGAACCAGGCGCAGAACTCTTCTTTGGTGCGCGCTTCGGGAACCGAAGAACCGGAAGCCTACGACGGGGTCACCGGGATCATGAGTATCGCTGAAAACAATGGGCAGGGAATTCGCGCGGCCTTCACATTGCGCAACAATTTGTACTTCGTGAAAGAGCGCAGCATGTACGTCACATCCAACGATGGTGTGAATGAGCCGGCGCTTTGGCAGGTGGAAGAGGTCTCTAACAAAGTGGGCACTTCCTCGCCGCATGGCGTCGGAATCGGTGAGGAGTGGGTCGTGATTGCTGGGCGCTCAGGCCTGTATCTCTTCGATGGTGGTGCGCCCGTGAAGCTGTCACAGGAGATTCAGCCCACTTGGGACACGATCAATTGGGAGTGTGGTCAGCTCCTCTGGGTGCAGGTGGATACGCAGCGCAAGCGCGTCTATATAGGTGTCCCCATAGGCACGGCGACGCAGCCAAACCAAGTTCTCATGCTCGATTATACCGAGGGATTTGGTGATCCGCTCGTCGCGAGCTCCAACGGCGTTCCCGAGCGCTCGCGCAAATGGGCGCCTTGGACCATCGCCGCGAATTCATGCGGATGGATTGAGCGGTCCACGGGCGTCGCCGAGATTTTCTTTGGAACGAATGATTCCAGCGGGAAAATCTATGCGCTTACTCCGGGACAATACTCCGATGACGGCATGCCCATCAATTCGTTCTATTCCACCGCTTTCCTGGCTGCTACTGGTTTGAGCGGCAGAAATCTTTTCGGATATCTAACGAGCTACGTCCAGGGCGCAGGCTCGCTAACGCTGTCCGCGCTTTTCCCTGGTGACGCGACATCCATACCGCTGGGCTCCTGGACGCTTGCTACACCGGCATCGCGCGATATGGAACAGTTCACCAATGTGCTCGCTGAGCGCGTGTCTTATCAGTTTGGCACGAACGCGCCAGGTTCCTGGTTTTCTCTAACGAAACTTGTCCCATGGGCGAAGCCTGATCCGTTCGCAATTGTCAGGGGAGGGAATTAGTCTCCGCTGCACGGCCACTTCTGGCCGCGCTCTCTTTCACGTAGGCAAAGTCCCCTCCGGGTCCGGACCCCATCTATACCTTTCATCAATAGCCGCTTTTATATGAATCCGGCTTATGGCTGCGTAGTGTGGCGCACACCCGAGCGCGTATCCTAAAAAATGCTTACGATTCCTCAAATCGAAGCGCTGCGAGAAACAAATCCGCAGCTCTATGAAACGCTCAAGCGTCTAGCTGGCGCATCACTTGGCCCGAACCAGGGCTGGAGTCTCGATGAGCAAGTCACGGACGGCACGAATTTCGCGCGCGTGGTCACCGGTGCGCTTACGGCAGGGAAGATCGATCCGGCGAAATCGGGCATGCTCATGAAGGGATCCGTCCCTCCGACGTGGTCTGGCGCGTTCACATATCTTTCGAATACAGCGAGCATCACGTGGACTTGGAGTGGCCTATCAATCTACCGTGCTGACGGCAACACGACCACGATTCCAGATGGCTCCATTACAGTCACGGGACTCGTCGCCGCCACGTCGTATTATTTTTATCCGTATTGGGACGACATTGCTTCCGCGATCGGTTGGGTCGCAGGAGGCGCAGGCTCTCCGGCGAACGCGCAAGCCGCAAAGACTAACTCCGCCGCTCAACAGCAGGCTCTTCAGGGGCGCATCCCTCTCTCTCAGGGGGCCATGATTGCGGCGACAACCGCAAGCGGCACTGGTGGAGGCTCGGGTGGCGGCAGTGGAAGTTGTCTGCGTGGTGGAACGGTCGTACTGACGAAGGAGCGCGGCACAGTCGAAATCGAGACGTGCAAAGTGGGCGAACACATTCGATGCCCCTCGCCCACGGGCGGTGAGGCCTGGACGCGCATTGTACGCATCGAAGTGCGCGACGCTGATACGTTTATACGCCTGCACCTCTCGAACGCCGAGTCGCTGGATGTGACGCCTCACCATATTTTCACGCTTGCCGATGGCTCGCCCATGCGGGCAGAGCGGCTGTGTCTAAGCGACATTCTCGTTGGGCGGTTCGGCCGAATCACTCTCAAGAAAATCGAGGTCATCATCGAGGATGGACAGAAGGTCACAGTGGGCTGTGAACCGTCGCACGAGTTTTTCGCTGGTCGCTATGCTGCTACGGTTCTTACACACAACTATACGTTCAGCTCGTGACCATCCGCCAGCGGTCGTGATATTGAGCACGCTCGACAGGCTGGGGAGCTAGTGCTTTTTTTGCTGCCACTGTGTTTTTGCTCTGGTTGCCCTTTCCGATGTTCCTTTTTGACATTTTAGTCTCGACATGACCGGCAAACGCTACTACCTGACAACCCTGGACGCGTGGCAGCGATGTGCTCCCCGATTCCTGAATTCACATTTCATTATTCTCGGACCGCGCGACATCGAGGAGGCGGGCACGGCTAGCAGTAATTCCATGGCGAACAGCGATAGCCGAATTATTGTCCTCGTAGAGGCAGACGAGGGCGCGCATCTTGGACTCGAGAATGAACCCGCATTCGAGGTGCTCCCACACCCCCTGACGCAGAAGCCGATTTCAGATACGGCCCGGGCCGCGCTGGCACAATACGGTGTAATTCCTAGCTCCACCACATTCGATGCCTCTGAAATTCTCGCCCGCGTGCATCCACTGCTTTCTTATCCCGTGTTTTGACGGTTAGACGAGGACGACGGCTATGGGTGAATTACCGCTTATTTCAAGCAGTTCCACGAATGTTGGTCAGGTACTCATGACATTACGCACGACATAGAAATCGCTGGTTATTGTCCCTGTGCTGATTCGTGCATACACGGAAGCTGACCTCGATGCGCTGCGCAGCATGCACGCGCGCCAAGGCTTCGACTATGCATTCCCGAATCTTCGTGACCCGATCTTCGTTTCGAAGCTCGTAGTCGAAGATGCCGATGGACGGCCCGTGATGGCCTCACTGGCGCGTATTACGTGCGAAATGTACCTGCTTGTCGATCCCGGGGCAGGGAATCCGTGCGACCGCTACGCTTACTTGCGGGCGCTTCACCGCGCAGGCGAACGCGATCTTCTTGCTCGCGGCCTAGATGATGCTCATGCATGGCTCCCGGCACCGATCGCCAAACGGTTTGGACGCCGTCTCCAAGCGCTTGGCTGGGTTCGCGACGATGCCTGGACTCCTTATTGCCGGCATCTGGAGTTATGAGGGGTGCACCGCGACGAGTTTACCTTCGATTGTTCTTGAACCTTCAATTTAGGAGACGCCAATGTCACGCGGAGCAGAGAAGTCGACACGACAGCTCACGGATCAGGAACTCACCCAGCAGAATCAACTTATCTCCCAAGCGAACCAGCAAGGTTCGCAAGACCGCTCGCTGCTGATGCCGACAATCACGAGCCTGCTGAATAGTCAGGGCTACACGCCACAGCAGCAATCCGCTATCACCCAGCAGAGCTTGGGCGCTGCGAACACAGCCTTCGACGCACTCCGCGAGCGCGCCGCAAATCGTATGGCTACCACTAACAACAGTGCGGGCTACAGCGACCTCACGGCGCAACTCGGGCGCGAGCAGGCGCAAACCGACGCAAGTCAAGCACAGCAAAACCAGACCGCATTCGCCAATCAGCAGTTGAAAGAACAGCTCGCGGGCCTCCACACCCTCGGGCAGACCTACGGCATTGACACAAATTTACTCGGGAAAGCAATGGGTGTTCCCGCAGAACTGTTGAGCGTCCGTCAGCGCGCTTCAAGCGGATCATCGACCGGCGGATTGGGCGGGCTGTTCGGCGCGGGCTCGGGGATCGCGTCTCTGTTCGGATAAAGGACTCATCTTACTAGGATGAAGTACTGCTGCTTCCCTTCGGCTCTGGCTTCTAATGCAGAAAATGCTCCCATTCGCCGACCCCTATTGGTGGACTGTTGGCCTGGCTTCGCTTGTCCAGTTCGTGCTCTTTCTGCGTTGGCTATACCGCCGCATTCGCAACGATGAACTTACACGAATCTTCGTCCAAGACATGGCTACGAATCACCTGCCACATATATATTTCCTGCTCGAAAAACTCTGTGACCAGCAAGGAATCGCACGCATCCAGATTCCCCCGCTTCGCTGGGTCGATGTGAACAATCACGAGTCGTGATTTAAAAACTTTGCTTTTACCGTGAATGCCATCCGCTGATCTAGTCGCGCTTACTCGTGCCATCGCGATCCGGCACGAACTCGATCCCGCACTCGTCTGTGCGGTTATCGAGCAGGAGTCCGCTTGGGATCCGCATGCCATACGTTACGAGCCCGCTTTCCGGGCGCGCTATATTTCTCCGCTCGGTTTGGCGCCCACGGAGGAAATCGCGCGATCGATTTCCTGGGGTTTGATGCAAGTAATGGGTCAGGTAGCGCGCGAGCTCGGGTTCGCCGGAGACTTCTTGAGCGCGCTGTGCGATCCCGGAATAGGTCTTGACACGGGCTGCATCGCACTTGCCGCAAAACTTTCCAGAGCTGAGGGTAACGTTTCGCGTGCGCTCACATTGTGGAACGGAGGCGCGAGCCCTGACTACGCGCCTGAAGTGCTTGTCCGAGTTGGAAAATACCGATGATCCACCCTTCACAACAACTATTGTTCCTCGCGATTGTGCTGTAGGGATGTTGCGGATCTCCTCGGTCCGTCCGTATTTGGTGCGGTCGCCTGGTCTTCTGTCGGCGCACAGCCTTACGGAGGTCAGCGCGTGATATGATTTGTGCAACCCAATCTCCAAGATACGAATTTGTATGCCGAGTTCTGGACCTCCGGCAGCCTCGCATCACCAGGCATAGCTCAGCCAACTTCCAGTAACTCATCGAGGATTAACTTGTCCATTCGTCGCATATCGGAAATCGCAGCATTTTGTGTTGCACTCCTCTCCGCTATACTCACCTTTTGTGCATGGATTACCCCTCGCGATGAGCAGCGGCGCTTTCAGACAACACTGACCGCGCAAAAACAGCCTACCAATCACCCTTGCTGACGCGCCAAATTTCTCCGAAACTGCGACTCACCATGACATGGATGCTTCTGAAAAAGACTCCGCTTCACAGGTCGTCGCACTTTCACCGCCGGGTCGCCCTCCTGTAGCTGAGATTCCCGCAGCCGACCTTAAATCGCTGTACGACTCACGGCCGCAAGCCAAAATGCTGTTGACGAGACGGGCAGGGTTGCCGCGCTTACGCGCGAACGCGACGTCGCAATTGGTGCTGCAAAGGGAGGCAGCTTCTGGCGTCGTCTCCGTGGCAACGCACTGTGGTTTGCCATCGGTGCTGGCGCTCTAGCTACGCTGCAGTGAAACGATAGCAGTCAAGTTGCGGCTCCACGAATATATCTTGCGCTAATGAATATTATGTTGCTTTAAGTGAGTTGGTTGGATGGGTATCGGGTGGCCGAGCGGGGAGCGATATATAATTAGCTTGAAATACGGGACTTATGGGGTTTCCATCGCACGTATGCATTCGGGTCTGGATTTCATCCATTGGGGCTGCGGCCTGCGGGTGACCTTAATTTGGCAGGCTTTAAGGTTAGGATTAGATTCTCGAGAGATTCGAGGATCCTTGCTTCACACTATCGACTAGTCTGCTTTGAAGTGGGGTAATTTTTACCCGTCGAGGGGGTTACAGTGGGTGAATTTGGGCGCGGGTTCGGGTCGGGATTGCTGAATGCTTCGAGTAAATTTTCGGTAGGATTGGTCGAACGTTCAGGGGAAAGCTTCTGGTCGAATTGGTCGAACGTTTAGTTGAGCCTTTAGGGTAAAGCTTCTGGTCGGATTTCACGAAGGTTTCAAGCAGAGATTCGAGCAATTGGGGCGCGGATTTCTGGTCGGATTCGTCGAAGATTCAGTCGAACCTTTAAGGCAAATTTTGGGAGATTTCTGGTCGGATCGCTCTAATATTTAAGGAAAATAAGGGCTTAAACGGGGCTTAAATGTCGTGTTTTGGCACGTTTTGACGGTCTAATTGCCCTTAGCGGGGTCGGGAGCGGTTTGTGGAAATGTCGGCGGAGTCCTGAGGGGGTAGGAGGTCAGTTTGGATTTTGGCTCCTTATTCGGGAGCCGTGATTCGTGAACTGTGAAGGCGCGAGCCGGGCGCTTACGGGTTTGTGTCGCACCTACGGCGCTCGCACGAGTTTGCTGCGAGTACCCCCAGGGCTCCCGCCCTGGGCTAACTTCTGCCGCGCCTGCGGCGCTGGGAATACGCGATAGCCGGCAAGATGCCCTTCGGTTTCGGTTGCGGCAAATCAATTGAGCAGGATTCGGGGTAATGGGTCAGTTTGAATTTTGGCTCTTTGTGTCACGGTCAAGAGAATTCAAGCTGACCCACCGCCTCTGAGGGAAAGTGCTTGCGCGGGGGTGCCGAATGGCTGTATATCAGCTGGAAATGATGCTGCGACTTCGGTTTCTACTTACGGGGCTTCTCCTATTTGCCTACTTCCAGGCCTCTGGGGTTACGGCTGGGGGCGTGGGCCATTACCGGGGCAAGCCGTTTGAGGATAGCGTCCACCATGGGGGGCCGCAGAAGATTCCGGGGCGGGTGGAGTGCGCCTATTACGATCTTGGCGGCGAGGGGGTCGCTTATCACACGGCGGATACGGTCAACTATGGGAGCGGGAAGCTCAACCCGGCGGACGGGACGTATTTGAACCAGTTCCGGATGAATGAGGCGGTCAGCACGTCCTACACGAAGTTCGGCCGTAAGACTCTGATTGACGACAACCCCTACGACAAGATCGTGCCACCGGAGAACCAACTGTATGTGGGGTGGACCAAGCCGGACGAGTGGTTCAACATGACCGTGGACGTGGCTCGGTCGGGTGTTTACACGATTGATTTGCTGTACACGTCAAATCGGGGCGGGACAATTTCGCTCGAACGAAATGGAAAGAAGCTGACGGGGCCGTTACAGATCGTGTCCACGGCGGATCCGGCCGAGACGATTGCGTGGCGGCAGTGGCACCATTGGAATCTGATGAAGGATATAGGTGAGGTGAAGTTGCCGAAGGGTGTGAGCGTCCTTACGCTGCACGTCCTTACCGAGGGCAACATGAATTTTGCTTATTTGGATTTCCACGCCAAATAGGAGCGAAAAGACGCGACCATGCGCTACCGGCCCAGTACGCATGCCATAAGATTTCAGTAGGCTTCACCTAAGGGAAATGTCCAGAACGTAGCTTCTTAGATTGTAATCCGTGTTTGAGAGGTCGATGGCCTGTTTCCGAAAAAAGGCTTTTGCCTCCTCCAGAGACATGCGGGAACGTCTCCGCTTCCGGTGGTCCTCGTCACTCCACTTCGTGCACGAAAACCAGCCGACCATGTATATTCCATCCCTGCAGCGGTTCTCCTTCAGGTACCGGTCGCGCAGTTGAATTCCCATTGCCGATAGAAGCTCTGGGTTCCAATTCCCTTTCGCCTCGGTGATCACGGAGACTCGTTCGTAGCTGTGCGGGCTTGCTCCGGGAACGGCAGCGTCAACATGGATATCTGTGGACTGGCCAGAACGGTCCCCTATGCCTCGCCTGATTTGCACTTCACGGTTGATAATCACGCCACGGTCTCGGAGATCCTCGCGAAGATGTCGCGCGACATAATTGGACATCTCCTGTTCGTCTTTTGGCCAGAAGACGCCATCCTTGTCATTCCACAAGTCCCTTGCGGCCGGCAGCGCATCGTGGAATTTCACATCAAGTCTTGCTAACGATTCCAAAACGGCTTCGGCTAGTTGGCTGCCAGTTTCGACAAAGCGTTTCGTTCCGTCAAGTGCGAGGGCGAGGAACTCACGCGCGGAGATTGGCTCCCACGTCGCGGCACGGGCAAGCAGCTCGGCTTCATCGACATGGTGTCGTAGCCAAGTGTATTGCGGGAGCTCTTCCATGATGCGGCGAAGCGCGGCGCACGCGGCAAACGTCCCTCTCTTTTTCAAGTGTTCGAGTATACTGTCGCGCAATATAACAGCAGTGTCAGCAGGACCCATAATACCGAACATCGCGCGTCCGTCCGCGTATGGGTAGTGGCGCACCATCCAGAGGTAGAGTTCGGCCAACTGCGACTCATTCAGTTTGCCGATGAAGCTTGCGTGACTTGGATCAGCGTAGGTAGTCGACTCAATGACAGAACGTCCCAGTTCGTCGCTTTCGTTGATTACTGCCCACACCTTGGGCCAACCGGCGTCTGGGGTATTCCTCACCAAGGCTTGAATCGCGCCCAGCATCCGGCTGCGTTCTGGCGGTGATTCCGGATACGGCGGCCTGAGGAAAGACTCAGCCAGATCGACTGACTCCGCGACGCCGTGGCGAATTAATAGCCCAATCAGGTCCCCGACGACGTGTTGTTTCAATCGTGGGTCACGGGCCTTCTCTAGCAGAGGTTGGGCCATCCCGTCGTCCCAACAGCGCTCGATTTCGCTCGCGACCAGGAAGAGGCCGCTTCGCTCGTTCTCGCTATCAATTAATTGTAGTACGCGATTTATAACTTCCTGTGGAACATGCGAGTAAGCTAAATGCAGGAGGCGCGACTGCAGTTGCTCTCCGCTGCTGCCACCGAACGAATAGCTCAGCAGTGCGGGAACCCACTTTCGCCATGAGTCGATGGAGATGTTTTGAAGCTTGGCCTCTGCAGTATTGAGCAAAAGCGTCAAGGCACGAACCCCGCTAGTAGCGGTGTAGGGTGTATTCGGAGTCCCGAACCATTGTGCGTTCTGCGGGTCCCCTTCATTCACATATCGTTCGGCCGCGTCGACCAGTCTATTCCTTGTTATTTGGTCGGCTGCCTTCCAACCGGGGGTTTCCGTGAGACTAGCAACCAAATCATACGAATAGTGGGTGCTTGTCGGCTCCAGGCCCATGTCTAGTGTCAACCGCAGCCAAGCTGCGGCGTCGCCGCCCTCAATGTTTTGAAGGTCTTTTTCAATGAGTTGAGAGGGTGGTGGGTCGAGGGGCTTTGGGCGGGCGGTAGCTCCTTCCTGCCGCAAATTTTCGCGCAGGAGCCGGACCTCTTCCGAGTTGAGGTCAACTGGGCCAAAGAGGGCTTCACATTCGGACGCGATGATTGGATTTGCTCGGCACGCGTACCAGAGAGCACGCATCTGTTCTGGTTTCCGCGTGTCGGCCAAAAACCGCAGTAGCCTTGCTTCAACGGGTGCCGAGGCCTGTAAATTTCCGCTAAGTATTCGCTCAAGCATCCATTCGAAGTCAGCGGGGACAAGAAGCGGCGCCCCCCAAATTGCCAGGCGTCCGGCCCCCGGCACCGTAAGCTGCGGAAATACAGCCCCCAAGAGCCTTCGACGGTGCTCACTATTTGTTTCCATCTGTTTCCCGATGTCACTTGTTTGGAGTGAGCTGAACAGACCATCGTGGAGCCTGATTCTAGAAAGCACCGCTGCGGCGAGTGCCTCAGTGACACCCGGATGATCGAGATTCTCCCAAGCCTGCTGCACTATGCGATCCATAAGACGGTCGACGGGACTGTGCTCATGGTGCCGAGCCGGTTGGCTGGAAAACCACTCCAGTGCAGCTGGCAGGTCGCCGGGAACCATCTTTTCTATGAATTTCTCATAGAGAAAACGCGTGTATACTCCGAAAAAATTGCTTTGCTTCGGCGCTGTAATCAGACCAAAGGCCTCGCTCGCAGAAATGAATTCGGGCCATACGGCCATTAGTCCACACCCTTTCATCTCGTCGTCGGGATCGTCACCTGCCTCACCAGTTGCGAGCGAGCGGAGGCGCCTTCTACTCTCCGCTGGGCCGATGATTGCGACTGCGGCAGCGGCTCGTATCCTGAGCGGTCTGTCTTCGGAAATATCCAGCGCGATGTCGGCCAAGTCGGATGCGAGACCCGCGACCTCACACGCGTGCGCAATATTCATTGCAACGCATCGCGTCGGCGAGAGTTTGGTTCGGTCTCGCAGGTAGGGTCGCAGCTGGGCTTGGAGACCCGAGTGCCCCAATTTTCGATAGAGCTGGAACATGTGCGGTTGAAGGTCCAGGCGCCGCCCGGCGTCACATTGGTTGAGGAGAGACTCAACCACAATGCCTCGTTGTTTGTCGGATAGGCTGGCGGCGGCAGCGCCGAGCAGCGCCTCAGGGTAGGATGTAGCAAAGATGTCGAAAATCTGCTCGTTTGTGACCGATATCCAGCCGGCTAGTTCGTAAAGCTGTGGAATCAGGCGTATACCCTGTCCCTCTGGGTGAAATAGGAGCGATTGGATCTGCTGGGCCGGCATTGCATGGATCTTGCAGTAGCGGGCCGCAAGGAATTCCGCGTACGTCTGGTGTGCCCATCCCATTCGATCGGCACCGCGCGATGAGAATAGCCCCGTGTCCAAAACCTCACGGATAGCGTCACTCGACACGGTGACTCCGTCCGGACCGTTCTCAACACCACCGCATACGTCGCGGGCCAGTACATCTTCGCTGAACTGTGCATCCGTTTCGTTTCCAGTCCAAATCGCGTAGCGATTTGCAAATTGCGTGATTCCGGCGATTCGCGAAGCAATGTCGAGGCGTTCGTCAGCGCTTAAGGTCCCAGCGCGACCCGAACCCCTCCGGCTCTCGTTGGGTTCCTCGCACAGGGCTCTGCAGCCCGCTTCATAAAGGTCAATTTGATTGGAGGGAAGATCGTGTTCCTTCAAGTACGTGTTTATCAAAAACCTCAGCGTCACTGGCTTTATCGCAAGGGAAACGACATCGAGGGCCTTGACGCAAGTTAAGAAGCCATCCACATTCTTGATTCCACTTTGCGCAGCGGCGTGCTCCACATCGATGCGCCGCAATGGGACCAGTTCGTATGCCTTGAATCCATCCGCCCCGTAGAGACCTTTCAGTGAGTTCTCCAATATCGCGGGCCAAGGAGCTGTGCGGCATGCTATGCGGAGAAGGAGTCGTTCCACGGGTTGCTTTGGAAGCTCGTCGGAAAGCAAGGAAGCAACGTTATCGATGCGCAGCAGGCATTCATCCAAGCTATCGAGAAAAAGATGCAGATGGTAGTCGCGCGAGCGCCATTCTTGCCACTCGGGGGCCTCAAAAAGTGTTTTTACGAGCCGGTCCTCACTACCGAAAGACCGGAGATCCAGGCGCATGACCTTCCCGCCCTCACGAGCGATGGCTTCTTCGGCGGCCACGCCGTCGCGCTCGAGCGCCCAAGTTTTCCCGATCCCAGGTTCACCCAATAAGGCCAGGCAACGAACCTCGGACAGCTCGCCGAATGTAACGAGCTCAGGATTGAGCAGCTTCCCCCAACTCGTTTCGGGATCGGAAAGAAATCCTCCATCGGCAAGGTTGAAGATTCCACCCCGCGGGCACCAGAAGCGCTTCCAATCGAACACGTTCGCCATCCATATATTCTACGGCACAACAGGACCCGATTAATTAAATCGGGGGATCGGCAGATTCGCGCGGGTGTTTCAGCGCCAGGAGGGGGCGTCGTGCCAGAGGATGAAGGGGGCTTCGAGGGGCACGAGTGCTCCGGCGTGCTGCGGGACGAGGCGCGGGGTGTAGTCGGCGGCGGGGCGAGTGGCGGGAATGGCGGCTGTGAACATGTAGGCGTTGGCGGAGCCGACGAGGCGGTCGCCACGGGTCATGGGATGGCGCGAAGGCGCGTCACCGTTCTTTTTGTCCGCGTTCCCTTCCGCTTGGCCTTCCGCGTAAAGCTCCACAGTGACGGCGTTGGGATCGAGGTCGTCGAGAAAGACCTGGACCTGAAAAAGCTGCTGCCCTTCCCTTTCTTCGAGCGTGGCGGGGCCGAATCGCAGGCCTGACCAGTGCTCGGCAATTTGGGTGCGCCAGTTGAGGAGCTCCGCTCCCAACTTTCCTTGGTTTGCGGCACGATCGCGATAGGCGGAGGCAGCCGGAAGGTAGTGCTCCTCGGTGTACTGCCGGACCACGCGGTTGGTGGAAAAAAGAGGGGTCAGCTTGGCCATGCTTTCGCGCATGCGAGCAACCCAGGCGCGCGAAATTCCACGCTCATCGCGGGTATAAAATTCGGGGACAATTTCGCGCTCGAGCAATCCGTAGAGGGCTTCGGCTTCCGCCGCGTCCCAGGCCGGGTCGCCGTTGTGCTCCTTGCCGTCGCCGATGGCCCAGCCGACTTCGGGAGAGTAGGCCTCCGCCCACCAGCCATCCAGCTCGGAGAGATTCAGCCCGCCATTGACGAGGACCTTCATGCCGCTGGTACCGCTCGCTTCCCAGGGGCGGCGCGGCGTGTTCACCCAAAGGTCCACGCCCTGGACTAGCTGCTCGGCCATGAGGAGATCGTAGTCACTGAGGAAGACGACGCGAGAGCGCATATCGGAGCGATAGGAGAATTGGACCCACTGGTGGATCATGCCCTGCCCTTCCCCATCTTGGGGATGGGCTTTTCCAGCGAGGACGATCTGCACGGGACGGCCCTGATTGGAAAGGATGGCGGCAAGCCGCTCGGGATCGTGCAAGAGAAGATTGGGACGTTTGTAAGGCGCGAACCTGCGGGCGAAGCCGAGCGTGAGAGCGTCCGGGTCGAGCACCAGCGCTGCGCGGGCTTGGTCCTCTTTCGAGGCGCCGCGGCTTGCCAATTGGCGCTCGTAGCGTTTGCGAACGTAGCCGACAAAGGACCTGCGGCTATCGGCCCGAAGCTGCCAAAGATCGGAGTCGCTGGCTTTGCGAAGCGTATCGCCGAGCCCAGCCATGGTGTCTTGCCAAGGGCCTTTTCCGCAGACAGTTTCCCAAAGGTGATCCGCCTCGCGGGAATCCCACGTGGGCATGTGCACTCCGTTCGTAACGTGCGTGATGGGGACTTCGGCGTCGGGCCAACGCGGGAAGAGGACTTGAAAAATTTTGCGGCTGACTTGGCCGTGCAAGCGGCTGACGCCATTGACGGCGCCGCTCCCTCGGACGGCGAGGTAGGCCATATTGAATGGCTCGGACGAGTCATTGCGATCCTGCCGTCCCAGCGCCAAGAGGTCGGCGAATGAAATATGCAAACCTTCCTCCGCGTATTTCTGGAGGTACCACGCCATCAGGCCGGGATCGAAACGGTCGAAGCCCGCGCTGACGGGAGTGTGCGTGGTGAAAAGATTGCCGGCTCGCGTGATGGCGAGCGCCAAGTCGAATGGCTGCCTGTTGTCCGTCATATAAGAGCGTGCTCGCTCGAGGACCGCGAATGCAGCGTGGCCCTCATTGAGATGGCACACCTCGGGATGCAGTCCGAGGGCTTGCAAGAGGCGCCAGCCGCCAATTCCGAGAACCAGCTCCTGCTTCAGGCGCAACTCCGAGCCGCCTCCGTAGAGTTCGCTGGTGATGCCGCGATGGACGGGGAGATTCACGGGGTCGTTGGTATCGAGGAGGTACAGTCTCGTGCGGCCTACGCGCACCTGCCAGGCGCGAATCCAAAGCTCGGAGCCGGGGAGCTCTATGGTGAAGCGCAGCCATTCGCCATTGGGCTGGCGCAGCGGCCTGATAGGCAATTCGCCGGGCGCGTTGAATGGGTAGAGGGCCTGCTGCCATCCCTGGGCGTCTATTTCCTGCCGAAAATATCCTTGCTGGTAGAGAAGGCTTACGCCGATGGAGGGGACGCTGAGGTTGCTTGCCGTTTTGAGTTGATCGCCGGCAACATTGCCGAGGCCGCCCGAATAGATGGGCAGCGCTTCGCTCAACATGAACTCCATGGAGAAATATGCGACCGCGGAGAGACCGGCATTTGGGTGCGCCTTTGCAAACCAGCCTGGGGATTCGAGGAGGGACTTTGTGTCACGGTGGATATCGGCGAGGAGCGCCTGGAATTTCGGATCGGCGATAACACTTCGCAATCTTTCGCGGGACACGGTTTGCAGCACGAGCCAGGGATTGTGCGTGAGCTCCCAGAGTTCCGGGTCGAGGCGTTCCCAGAGTTGATCCGCGGAGTGATTGTAGGACCATCGCAAATCCAGGGCCAGGTCGGTGAGAGTCTCGGAAATGACGGCATCGGAGGTGCGATTGCTGGTTGCAGGACTGCTCATGATGGTTTCCTCCTACTGAGCTAATTGCCGGCGGCTGCTCGTGCGCCGCGGGCGAGCGTGTCCGAAACGATTGTCTGGGCTTCCTCTTCGATGCGGCGGAGATGATCCTGGCCGAGGAAGCTCTCGGCGTAAATTTTGTAAATCTCCTCGGTACCGGAAGGGCGCGCGGCGAACCAGCCATTTTCAGCGGTCACTTTGATTCCGCCGATGGGGCTGCCGTCTCCGGGAGCCGCGGTCAAAATCTGCTGGACCTTTTCGCCGGCAATTTCGGTGATCTGGATATCGGCTGGGGATAATTTCGCGAGGACGGCCTTTTGTTCGAGCGTGGCGGGGGCGTCCATGCGTTCGTAGACGGGATCTCCCAGGTCGCGAGTGAGGTCACGGTAGATTTCGCCCGGATCGCGTCCCAGATGCGCCGTGATTTCCGCGGAGAGCAGACACGGAATGATTCCATCCTTGTCGGTGGTCCATGCGCCCCCGGCGCGGCGGAGAAACGAAGCGCCGGCGCTCTCTTCGCCGGCGAAGCCGAGCTGCCCGGACAAAAGACCTTCGACAAACCACTTGAAGCCGACAGGGACCTCGTATAGGCGGCGTCCCAGGCGGGCGGCGACGCGGTCGATCATGCTGCTGCTTACAACCGTCTTGCCGACGGCGGCGTCGTGACCCCAGCCCTCGCGATTCGCAAACAGGTAGTGGATGCAGACGGCGAGATAATGGTTCGGGGGCAGGAGGCCGCTCGACTTGGTGACGATGCCGTGGCGGTCGTGGTCGGTATCGGCGGCAAACGCGATGTCGAATTTATCTTTTAATCCGATGAGTCTCTCCATGGCGTAAGGAGAGGAGGGGTCCATGCGAATTTTGCCGTCCCAATCCACGGTCATGAATCGAAACGTGGGATCAATGGACTGATTCACGACGGTGAGATTGAGGCCGTAGCGCTCGGCAATCAGCGGCCAGTAAGCGATGCCCGCGCCTCCGAAGGGGTCCACGCCGAGGTTAAGCTTGGCATCGCGAATGGCGGCCATGTCGATCACGCTTTCGAGATCGCCTACGTAGGAGTGCAGGTAGTCGTATTTGTGCGTGGTGGGGGCTTGCAGCGCGCGCGTGTACAGCATGCGCTTGACGCCTTCGAGCGATGTGCGGAGATATTCGTTGGCCTTCGATTCGATCCAGGTGGTTACATGCGAATCGGCCGGTCCGCCGTGCGGGGGATCGTATTTGAAGCCGCCGTCGTCGGGAGGATTATGGGACGGCGTGATCACGATGCCGTCGGCGAAGCCCGTCTTCCGTTGAATGTTGTCGAGGAGGATGGCGTGGGAAATGACGGGCGTGGGCGTGTAGGGAGTGCCCTCCGAGATCATCACGTCAACGCCATTTGCCGCGAGCACTTCCAAGGCGCTGGCAAATGCCGGCTCGGAGAGCGCATGAGTGTCCATTCCGAGATAGAGGGGGCCATCAATTTTCTGCAACTTGCGGAAGTCGCAAATGGCCTGGGTGATGGCGAGGATGTGCCACTCGTTGAAGGCGCCATCGAAAGAAGAGCCACGATGGCCGGAAGTGCCGAAGACAACGCGCTGCCGAGGGTCCGCGGGATCCGGGCGCAAAGCGTAGTAGGCCGTGACGAGCTTCGGGACGTTCACCAGGATGGAAGGATCGGCCGGCTTGCCGGCAGCGGGACTGACGTTCAATTATCACCTCAGCCGGCAGGGATGCATAGTATAGCGCGAGGCGAGGGATATTTGACGTTACAACAATGTAAAAATCGCCGGGGAAACCTGTATTACCAAGAAATGCGAAGGAGGGGCTAGTTGGCGACGGGAACGAGGCGGCGGTCGAGCGAGACGGCGGCAAAATAGGTGCAGCGGGAAAGTTCGCGCTCAATCCATTGCAACACCTGAGGAGAACGCGAGGGCAAGAGGCGCTCGGCGAAGCTTAGAACGCGGTAATAGGATTTGACGGCGCGAAGCTGGTTGGTGTCAGCGGCGGGAATGCCGACCATTCGCGCAAGCCCCAGCAGGCGGTTGAATTCAGAGGGATCCAAGGCTTTTCCATGCAACCCGGCGACCTGCCTGGTGTAATCGGATATGGCCATGGTGTCGCATGTCGCCAGGAGAGTGCGGCAATAGGCCAGCATGAATTGTCCCACAGCCCCGAAGCAGCACACGAAGATGATCGCGGACATCATGTCTTTATGGGGCGGCTGAAATCAGCAGCCGCTTCCCCTCCCTGTTCCCTGGCGAAGAGCGTTTGTTTCTGGCGCTCGACACGTGCGTAGTATGAGAATCGGGCCCGCGCGGGCCAATAGTACGAAGGTATTATTTTGCAAAACGATGGGCGCCACGTAAGTGGAACAAAAACAGTCATATGCAGGAGCGGCCCTGCTATATAACTGCGAAAGTCAAAGGCATACAGGCAGGAGTGCCCTCCCAAGACCTGTTTAGAAATCGAATGAGGCCTGCAAGTAGATGAGGCGGTTTGCGGCAGCGGATGGCCCTCCACCACCTCCCGCGCCACCGGGCGGGGTGGCCAAGCTGATGGATTGGTCGAACCGGGAGGAACCGAGGACGCCAATGGGCGATGCGAGGTTCACATTGTTAAAGATGTTGCGAGCATTGACGCTGAACGTGACGGCGTAAGGATGGTTCGTATCGTTTCCGCTTTCACCTCCAGACCCGCCTCCACCACCCCATATATTGCCACCTCCCCCGCCGCGCCTTCCTTCTCCTCCCCCGCCTCCGCCACCCGCTGGCCTGGCACCGGCGCCTTGCGATGACTTGCCAAAGCCGAAGGACTTGCTGACGCGCAGGTTCAGGCTGAAGTAGTCGGGGCCGGCGAAACCGTTGATGGGGATGGGGGTATAAGGGACCATCGGGTTGGCGTTAAAGGTCCCGAGGGGAGTGCAAAAGATGCCCGGGGAGGAACAGACGGTCGCGGAGGAGAGGCTGGGTCGCTGATTCAAATTGGTGGAACCGATGAGGTCCGTGGGCACGGTAACGCTGAAGGGCTTGCCGGAGCTGGCAATGAGGAACGGGCTGATGCGAATGGCGTAGGGGAGCAGAATCGAGCCCCCGAAGAAGACGCGGTTTCGAACGTCGAACGAGGCGCGGCCAAAATCCTCGGAAGGAGAGTAGTGATTGGAAAGAAAACTCGTGGCGCCTGCTGTATCGCTATTGGCGTAATTGAGCACGTAATAGCCGAAGATGGCGAGCTTGGCTCCGGCGCGGACATTGATGTTCACGATCAACTGATTTTGATTGAAGATGCCAATGGATCTGAACTCGAAAACATTTTCAGCAATGTCGTTAGGATAATCGGAGGCGGGAGTGGAGCCGGGAGGGGGAATGTAGGTTCCCAGCGCCGGGGTATTGATACTGTCGCTCACCAACTGATGACCCCCGCGGGAATTCAAGTAGGTAACAGAAAGAGTGGAAATCTTAGTGAGCTGGCGCTCCAAGGTGACGGCCGTCTGCATGGTGTAGGGCGCGCGGAGGTTTTCTGGAATTTGGTAAATTGTGGAAGCGGAGGACGGAAGGTCGGGCGAGGGCGGCATCGGAACGGTGGGAAAAAACGCCGGATTGTTGATCTTAAATCCCCTCTGGATCGGACCATTTTGGCGCTCTTCCTGAAGGACGTTCGCCTCCTGAAAACGGTCGTAGAAGATGCCCCAGCCAGCGCGGAGAACGGTCTTGGGAGCTTTTCCATGGCCGAGGCTCCAGGCGATGGCCACGCGGGGCGCCCAATCGGCGTGGTCGCTGATGTGATTTTGCGTTTCAAAGCGCAGGCCCGCGCTGAGGGTGATGTTGGGTTTCACGCGCCAGTCGTCCTGGACATATAAGCCCGCATCGAAGACGTTGACGTGGGCGTTGGGAATCCCGGTCGTGAGGGTGAACTGGTTCGGGGGCTGTGTCAGAGGGTTCGGTGCCGCGGGGTTCGGGGGAGGCGTAAACGTGAATTGGCTGTTGAAGCCGGCCATCGAGAAGTTGTTGTCGCTCACATCGCGGAGGCGCGCCCCGAATTTTAGAAAATGCTTTCCGAGGGCCCATGAAGTGTAGTTTTGAAGTTCATAGTGGTTTTGGGTGTCGGCAATGTTCCCCTGAAAATTGCCGCCGCACGAAAACACTCCGGATACGACCAGCGTGGGGCCGGTTGAGGGGCACGAAGGAGGGTTCTGCAAGGCCGTCTGCGGCATCTGGTTGCTCACGTCGCGGATGTATTGGAAGTGCGTTTCATTGACGATGGTGGGGCCGAAAACTTGGGTATCGCTGACTTGTACGGTCTGTTCGGTGCTGAGGGCGTTGAAGCCCTGCGATGGAAGAGCCAAGCCGCCGATGCCCTGGTTCATTTCATCGTCGCGGTAGTATTGATAGCGCACCGTCAATGTATTGTTGGTGCTGAGCTGATAATCGAGGCGCGGGCTGATGTTCATGCGCGTCAATTGATTGGGGACGGAAGCATTGAAAGGAACAAGCGAGCTGCTTTTGCAAATGTTGGTGGGGCTGCCAGAGCCGGGGATGCAGGCGTCCACGATCGAGAGGTCATTGATCGTTCGTTGCTCGACGGATAAGAAAAAGGACGCCTTTTTGGAGAGAGGGCCGCTGACGGAGCCTTCGTACTGTACCTTGTCGTAGCCGGGAATGGGGCCCGGGGCGAAGGGATTTTTTGTGTTGAGCGCGGAATCATTTCCCTGGACTTCGAGACGCCCGTGGAATTTGTTCGTGCCAGGCTTGGTTAAGATTTCAATGCGGCCGTAACCGAGCTTGTCGTATTCCGCGGAAAAGGGATTCTGGTTGATGCGGATTTCGCGGATCGACGATTTTGGGGGAAGCTGACCGGCGGTAAAACCATCAATATACAACTGTCCGCCATTGGGGCCGGCGGAAGGGCCGGCAAGCGCCTGGAGATCGGACGCCAACTCATCGGGATCGTCCGAGAGGGCGTCGAGCTCCTTGCCGCTGATGACAATTGCGCCGGCGTTGTTGTCGGGACTGACGCTGAGGGTGGGGCCTTCGCTCGTGACAGTCACCTGCTGCTGTTGGGCCTCGATGGCCAGAGCGATGGTGAGGTTTTGAACCTGGCCAGCGACGACTTCGACGTCTTCATTTTTGTACAGAGCAAAGCCCGTGGCGATCACTTCCACCTCATACTTACCTGCCGCGAGGCCTTCCTCGTCGAAAACTCCCTTTCCATTTGTGGTCGCGGCGAGCGAGCGGCCGTCGGGTGAGTTGACGAGCACAGTGGCGCCGGGTACAACCGCGGCGGATGGGTCCGTCACGACTCCATGGAGGGAGCCCGGAGGAGTTTGCGCGAACGTGGGACCCGCAGACATTGCAGAGAAAAGAATTGCCGCAATAATGAGGATTAAATTTTGGCGGGGCCGAAATTCCATTCTGCCTCCCGAGAACTTTTTTGATTTCACGCGGCGCGGCTGCCTAGGGGCTCGCGCCGGCATTGCCGGCGGCGGCTTCGCTGCCCAGGCTCCAGGGCGAAAGCGTGACTGTCTGGCTGCTGTTGGGCGCGGCTGCCAGGATGGGCTCGACACCACCCAGCAGGCTGATGGCAGTAATTTTTCCGGAATCCGCGCCAACGGTTGAGACGATCATTACGGCGTCACCCTTTTGAAAATCGGGGAGCGCGGCGGGAGGCATGCGATTGACGATTTGCTGGAAGTCGAGCTGTCCGCCGGCTGGGCGCTGTTCTCCTGCTGCGGATTGCCCCGCAGTGGCTCCCGGAGGCGGCGAGCCTGGCGCAGAGCCGGGCTGCGCTGCCGCTCCTTTCAAACGGATGGCAACGCGCTGGGCGATTTCGGGGGGGAACTTACGAAGCTGGGAATCGGCTGTGATCCTTACGGTCACCGGCTTCTTCGCGATCAGATCCATGACGGTCAGGGTGCCGGAGGGAGCGTCGAGCGAAGTGATCGTGCCGGCAATATTGCGGAACGAGCCGGAGACAATGGCGTCGGCATTGAATTGGGCGCCATCAGCGCTGCGTGTGCCGCGCGCGCGAAGCTGGTCACCGGGCTTGATCTCGGCGAGTGAGCTGGGCACCGCGTCGGCAAAATTTACGGAGCTGGGAGCATAGCGGAGGAAAGTGGTGGCAGCGGTCACGAGGAGTGCGACATCTCTATTGCCGCCGGAGGTTGCCACGGAAATGGCGATGGTTCCCGCTGTGGGGTCCACTGACTTCACAAGGCCGCCCACGCCACGCCGCCACGCCTCTTGGTCTGCCTGCTGCTTGGCTTCGACGTCCGAACGTTTCATGGCGGCGATGGCCGAAGCGGAGATGGAAGTGGCGTCATCGGAGAGCTTTCCGGCAACGAGAATGCGGTCGCCCGGCTGAAGATCGGACAGATGAATGGGCGTGGCGCTCTTCAGGTCCTTTTCACCTGGGGCGGTTTGAAAAATACGCGTGGAGTCCTGGACCAGGATGGTGATTTGGGGCCCAGCGTCCGGCGTGAGCGTGATGGCGCTACCGGTGATGGCTTTAATCACGCCCACGCGCTTGGCGATGGAGCTTGGCGCGGAAGGCTGCTGCGTCTGCTGGGCGACAGCAGAGGCGGCGCGGGATGGAGTGGTGGCGATTGCGCCCGCTATGAAAATTATGAAGGCGGCAGCAAGCGCCGCCACTCCCCTTCCCTTCCAGTGCATAAGGCTCCTCGATGCGCGCGTGGGCATACGCCTTTTCTGCGCCTCTATAGTACGCGAGGTAGGCCCATTCGGTTACGCGGGATGCTTTCGGGGATGATGCGAGGATAACAGGGACAGGCGGCAGCTATTGATTTTGCGAGAGAATGGTGGTGATCGTGCCCGTCTTATAGTTCGAGACGACTATATCCTGGATCCCATCGCCATTCAGATCGCCCGTAGCCAGGCCCCCAATCCCTGCCGCAAGTGTGAATTGGAAGACGCCGGCATTCGGAGGAGATTTTCCGAGCGCGGAGTTCAGTGCTATCTGGAGGGTTCCGCTGTAATAGTCCGCAGTGACGGCACCAAGCTTGCCATCGCCCATGAGATCGGCCGCTACGCCGGTTACGGCCAGACTGCCCGCAGGGGGTTCGTTAGGCGGCGTAGGCGCAGAGGATTGGTAGACGAGGACCGTCGGGTTTGTGCCGCCCGTTGGAGGTGGAACCGAAAGAGGACCAAGCTGAAAGGTGCCATTACCGTTTCCGGGGAGAATGGTGGCGTCGTACGGCGAGCCGATCAAAAGGTCCTGCTTTCCATTGTTCAGGAAATCGCCGCTTGCCAGCCCATCGGTGGAGGAACTAGCGATGGGCGCGGTCGTTGGGGTCTGGAAGGTTCCATCGCCATTTCCAGCGCAGACAGTAAGAACAGCGTTTCCAGATTGGGCAGACGTGGCGCCGACGATATCAAGCTTTCCATTACCGTGAAAGTCAGCGATAGCAATTCCCGTATAGGGAAGATTGATCGGAACCATTCCCGGAGGCAAGGTCGCCTGCGGGAGTGCGGTTATTGTGAATGTGCCGTCTCCCTTTCCGATGCCAACGTAAAGCACGGGATTCCCGGAGAGCACCAAATCCTTGTGGCCATCGCCATTCAGGTCCGCTACCGCAGCAAGAAGGAAGCCGTGGGAGTTCGGTATAGGCGATTGCTGCGTGAAGGTTCCGTCCCCATTGCCAAGCAGCACGATGGAGGATTGGATGCCGGCTATTGTGGAGACGACCAAGTCCGGTTTACCGTCTCCATTGAAGTCTCCTTCGGCGATAGCGCCGATGTTGAGGGCGCCCATCGGGTTCACGGGAGTCACAACCGGAGCGCCGAATTGTCCGCCCTTGCCCTTGTTGAGGAATACCTCAATGCTGTTCGAATCGAAGTTTACGACTGCGATGTCGGGGATGCCGTCTCCGTCAAAGTCGGCGACGACGGGTCCGAAGATATGAGTTCCGCCGGCGGAAAATGTGGTTCCGAGGACAAAGGTGGGCGGCGGATCGGTCGTACTACCGCTGCCGCCACATCCCGAAAGGACAATCAGGAGGAGCGCCAGACTGACGGCGATGCAAAAAGGTCGAATCTTCATCCCGCGAGATCCCGTCTCGAAATTCCGCCGCAGAAACTGCAGTGTTGCGACACGGCGGAGGGTTAGATATATGGCACGAGAAGATTACATTACGGGCTGCATTTTTCCAACTCGTTTTTGGGTTGGGATCAGCCCTCGTCGGACGGGAGCCTCCGTGTTAGAGTGGGCGACTGCATGCGGGCAGGCAGGGCTCCGGGAGGCTGATTCCCGGACATTTGGTGTGGGGAGGCGCTGTGGCGTATCGCGACTTGCGGGATTTTCTGCGCACGCTCGAAAAGGAAGGCGAGCTCGAACGGATTACTGCCGAGGTGGATCCGGTGCTCGAGATCACGGAAATTACGGACCGAACGGTGAAGGCCGGCGGGCCGGCACTCTTGTTCGAGCGTCCCAAGGGATCGCGCATTCCGGCGGTGACGAATCTGGTGGGCACGGAGCGCCGCATGAATCTGGCGCTGGGCGTGAAATCCGTTGACGAAGTCGCCGAGCGCGTCAGTTCGTTCCTGGACATGCAATCGCCGCAGGGGATTCTCGAAAAGGTGAAGATGCTGCCGAAGCTCGCCGAGATTGGGTCGTTCTTTCCGAAGACGGTGCGGAGCGGCGAGTGCCAGGAAGTGGTGCTTACGGAAAAGTTTTCGCTGCTCGATTTTCCCATTCTGCAGTGCTGGCCCCAGGACGGCGGACGCTATATCACCTGGCCGATGGTGATCACGAAAAATCCGGAGACCGGGAAGCGCAACGTGGGCTGTTATCGGATGCAGGTTTTCGGACCGCGCACGACAGGGATGCACTGGCAGACACAGAAGCACGGCGCCGAGCATTTCCGCAGCGCCCGCTCGAAGAGCCACCAGGGAAAACTCGAGGTTGCCGTAGCCATCGGCGCCGATCCCGCCACGTGCATGGCCGGCATTCTGCCCGTCCCGCCGGATATGGATGAGTTTCTCTTTTCCGGTTTCCTGCGGCGCGATCCGGTGGAGCTGGTGCCCTGCAAGACCGTGAACCTGGAAGTTCCGGCGAACGCGGAGATTGTGCTTGAAGGCACGGTGGACCTGGGAGAGCTTCGCACGGAGGGCCCCTTCGGCGACCATACCGGGTTCTATTCTCTCGAAGGGCAATTCCCCGTCTTCAACGTGAGCTGCGTGACGCACCGGAAGGAGCCGCTCTATCTGACGACTATCGTCGGGCCACCCCCCCAGGAGGACTATTTCATCGGGCACGCCATCGAGCGGATTTTTCTCCCCGTGATGAAGATGCAGCACCCCGAGATCGTGGATGTGGCCATGCCCGCCGAGGGGATTTTTCAGAACCTGATGATCGTCTCGATCCGGAAAAGCTATCCGGGGCACGCGCGGAAAACGATGAATGCCATTTGGTCGCTGGGGCAAGCGATGTTCACGAAGGTGATTTTGGTGGTGGACCATGACGTGAACGTGCAGGACTCGCGGGATGTGGTGTGGAAGGCGCTGTGCGCCATTGACCCGGAACGTGACATACAATTCGTGCTCGGCCCCGTGGATACGCTTGACCATGCCGCGCGTCGGCAGGACTTCGGCTCAAAAATGGGAATCGACGCCACGCGCAAATGGCCGGAAGAAGGCTACACAGGGCGGTGGCCGGATGAAATCCGCATGGATGAAGCCACCAAAAAGCGCGTGGACGCAATTTGGCCACAACTAAATTTCAACCGCGCGAAGAAAAAGTAAAGGCCAGGCTTTCTCGAGAAAACGCACGCCGGACATTCAAAAGACCCTGTAAAATCGAGCCTAAATGCCCTTCCCTGCAGCAATAACTGTCCTTTCGGCCTGCCCTGTACCTTAGGACCGGATTTTACCAAGAGCACACGCTTGCCATTACGCGGCTTGACAGTCTATGCCGTGGATGCAATAAACGGTCAGAGACAAAGTACCAGTGCTAATAGTACTGGGTTTTATTTTTCGCGGGGGAAGCGCCGAGTCGGTGGAGCTAGGGCGCAGCAGGATGCAAGGCGAAAAAGTTCTATCAGGCCAAAAAACATTGGGGAGTAAGGCCGCGCGGGATGCACGCCGCCGAGCCGGATGGAGTGAGGGGTCGCGCGATGTTTAATTTGCGCAAGACGAAATCTCTAATCGGCCTGGATATAGGCTCCAGTTCCGTGAAGGCCGTGGAGCTGAAGAAAACGAAGGACGGATACGACCTGGTGAGCTTTGGGGTCGAGCCGCTGGCCCAGGACACCGTGGTGGATGGGGCCATCATGGACGCCCCCTCCGTAGCCGAAAAAATCATTTCCATCTTCGACAGCCAGAAAATCAAGACCAAGGACGTGGCCACGTCGGTTTGCGGCCACTCGGTGATCGTCAAGCGGGTGAGCATGCCGCTGATGAGCGAAGAGGAGCTGTACGACCGCATTCAAACGGAAGCGAGCCAGCACATCCCCTTCGATATTGCCGACGTCAACCTGAGCCATCAGCTGCTGGAAGCCAACGAGAACCAGATGGACGTTCTACTCGTGGCCGTCAAGAAGGACAAAATTTTGAACCACACGAACGTTCTGGCGCAGGCGGGGAAAACGCCGGTGGTCGTGGATATTGACGCGTTCGCGCTGCAAAACACCTTCGAGGTGAATTACGACCCCGATCCTTCGCAGGTGGCCGCCCTGCTCAATATCGGCGCCAGCGTGATGAACATCAATATCGTCCGGGGCTGGACGCCGCTGTTCACGCGCGACGTCTCGGTGGGCGGCAATCAGTACACGGACGCGCTTCAAAAGGAACTCGATTTGAGCTTCGAGGACGCCGAGAAACTGAAGATGGGCGGGACGCTGGCCGGCGTGAGCGAGGAGCAGCGGAACGCCATACTCCGCTCCGTCTCGGACGTTTTGATACTGGAAATACAGAAGACCTTCGATTTCTTCCGCGCCACAGCCAGCGGAGAAAACATTCGCCGGATTTTTGTCGCCGGCGGCAGCGCGCGCGTTCCCGGCTTGCTCGACCTTCTCAAGGAAGAGTTTGCCATGCCAGTCGAAGAGCTTTACCCGTTTCAAAAGATCAATATCGGTACGGGGCGCCATGATGAAAGCCGTATCCGGGAGATGGCGCCGTGCCTGGCCGTTGCCGTGGGCCTGGCACTGAGGAGTTTTGACACGCCATGATACGCATCAATTTATTGGGGCAGGCGCGTCCGAAGGCGGCTAAGGAAGCTGTGCCACTGGAAGCCGCAGTTCAGTTGGTCTTCCTGCTCGCAGCCTTCGTTGTGGCCGCAGCCGTTTTGGGAATTACGTATTACCAGGAGAAGAAGAGCCTGGACGCCACGAATGCGGAAATAGCGGCGTTGACCGTCGAGAAGGCCAGTCTCGAGCAGATCAAGCAGGATGTGGATAGATTCGAAAACGAGAAATCGGTCCTCCAGCAGAGGATTGACGTGATTGAGACGCTTCAAAAGAACCGCACCGGCGCCCAGGATCTACTCCAGATGGTTGCCAACACGGTTGTGCGTGTGGATTCCCTTTGGCTCATTTCGATCGAGCGGACGAACAATTCCCTGAAGATCGAGGGTGAAGCCGGCTCGATCAATTCCGTGGCCAATTTCATCACCCAGCTCAAGCGATCCGGGTACTTCGACAACGTCGAAATCCAAGAAGCCCAGGAGAACGACCTTCTGTCGGGCGTCGAAACCTTTAATTTCAAAATGACAGCCGCCATCAATCAGTCGGGTGGCGGACAGCAGGTGCAAGCCCAGCCCGCAGGGGCGGCGCAAAGCGCGAAAGCGCCTGCCAAAGGGAGGAGCTAGCGGTGGCACCCGCAATTCGAAATTGGCCGTGGCCTCTGCAAGCCCTTCTATGCGTGGGGTTCACGATCGTGCTGATCCTGGCGGGATTTTATATCCCAGGCTCGCCTTTGAGCACCATTCGCACGCAGCTCGAAGCGGCCCAAGCCCAACTGCAACCGCTGAAGGACGAGGTTGACAGTCTCCGCGTTTACAAACAGAAAAAGGTGGAGCTGCAGTCTGAAATGGATGCGCTCCAGAAACAGCTTGCCACGCTGCAGACCATCGTTCCGGAAGACAAGCAGGCGGATCAGTTCATCCTCATGGTGCAGGGCGCGGCAACGAATTCGGGCGTCTCGATCCGGCATCTCACGGCGAAGCCGATTACGACACAGCCCTATTACTTCGAGATGCCGTTCCAGGTCGAAGCCGACGGCCCCTATTTTTCCGTTCTCGATTTCTTTTCCCGGCTGGGCCGGCTTTCCCGAATTATGAATGTCGGCGATTTGAAACTGGCTTCCATCGGCAGCGGAGCCGGCAAGTTTCACATGAACCCGGGAACCTCCGTGACTGGAAATTTTACAATTACAACCTTCTTCACGCAGGGGGCAGATGCGGTGTCCGCTTCCCCGGCGGGGAAAAGGTAGAGCCATGAACATGAGATTGACAAGCATATCCGGGAGTCTGTTGACGCTGCTGGCGGCGTCGTTTCTCATCGTCCCCGCAGCAGCAGCGCAGGCGGGGAAACCTATAAAGAAGCATGCTCACAAAGCCCGGGCAGCCGCCCACGCGCCGGAGAACCCTGCGGCGAGTCCGGGTCCGTCGGCGGGTAATTCCGAGCCTAGTGCGCGGCGCGACCCGTTTGTGCCGCTTATTAATTTATCTACTAAAGGCGGCAGCGGCGAGCAGCATTTGCCGCCGGGCAAAGCCGGCCTGGTGATCTCCAGCGTGCGCGTGGACGGCGCAGTGAGTTCACCGGATGGAATGATTGCCGTAGTTTCGAACCCGGAGGATCACGTGTATTTCATCCGAGAAGGTGATCACCTCTACGATGGAGAAGTGGAGAAGATCGGTCTCGACGGTGTCACGTTTCGGGAAAACACCAAGGACGCGTTCGGCAAGGCAGTGGAGCGCACGGTGACGAAACGAATCTTCGCCAGTGCAGGAGAGCAGCAATGAGGATCATCGGGCAGGGGTGGAGGCTCGGCGCGCTCGTCGCGGCCGGTCTGATCTTAACGGGCGGAGCACTACAGGGGGGCGACGCGCCAGCTGTCGTGCACGTGAAGGCGGCAGTCCAGAACGGAGCGGTACGCCTGGAAGCGCAGGCGAACGCGCCATTCGAGTACGCCACGTACCGTCCCAGCAAGAGTCTCTATGTGGTTGACATGACGGGTGTGTCATCCGGTGACGAGGCGGGAGCGCGCGTGGTGGCTTCCGAACTCGTCAAGAGCTATCGCGTGCTGTCCTACACCGCGGGGCAGAAGCCCGTGGTGCGCCTGGAGATTCTTCTGAGCGAGGGAGTCGAGCCGCGCATCGAGCGCCAGGACTCGCAGGACCTGGCTCTGCTGGTTGAGCGCACGCCCGAAGGTGCTCCGGCAGCGAATACGACTATTTCGGCGGCTCCGGCAGTTGTTCCCGTTGCTGCAAAGACATCCGAGGCAAGTAATCGGCGGACAGGCTTGCAAACGATTCAGCAAGTAAGCCTCTCGCAGAAGGGTGATCAGACGCAGGTCCGCATTTTCGGCACGGGCCCATTGGATTGTCACGCGACTCGACTTCAAAATCCGGATCGCATCGTGCTGGACTTCGCAGGCTCCCACTTGGGTGCTCCCGCGGGGCACCACATTGCCAGCAACCTGGAACCGGTGCGTGAAATACGGATGGCCCAATTCGCGCCGGAGGTTTCGCGTGTCGTGATTGACCTGCGCTCGCCCTCCGCATACAAGGTGGACGCCGCAGGCAACTCGCTCACGGTATCATTCGCTCCGGCGGCAAGAGGCGCGGTCGAAGCCGCACCCGCAGCACCCGCTTCGAGCGTGACTACAACGGAGGAGCAACCTTCGAAGAATACGAATGTGGAGGGAACAGCCTCGGCGGTGCCCGCGCAGATCCCTGCCCCGGCCGCGGTCCTGCCTGTAGCTTTCACGCAACCGGCTTCCGCCTTTGCGCGCCCGGCCGTGGCGCAAATGCAGCCGCAAGCGACAGCGGCGGCCACGCAAGCAGCCGAGAACGCCTCGGCCGCTGCATCGCAAACAGAGAATGCGGCACCATCAACTTCCGAGTCGCAGCCACCGGCCCAGCCATCGTCCGCCGAGCCCGCGCAGACGTCCGCGGCGCAATCTCCGACGCCCGCGCCATCGAACAGGTATTCGGGCGAGCCGATCTCCGTCAACCTGAAGGACGTGGACTTGCGCGATTTCTTCCGGTTGATCCATGAAATCAGCGGTTTGAACGTCGTGGTAGACCCGGCCGTGAAAGGCAACCTTACGATCGTGCTCGAGGACGTGCCGTGGGATCAAGCGCTCGACATCGTTCTCCACAACAACGATTTGGATAAGCAGCTCGACGGGAACGTCCTGCGCATAGCGACTAAGGAGACGTTGAGGAAGGAAGCCGATGAAACCCGCGACCTCATCAAGGCCCAAGAGGATGCCGTCGGTCTGATCACCACTACGCGCACGTTAAGCTATACCAAGGCCACGCCAATGTCGACATTACTCAAGAAATTCCTCTCGCCACGCGGCGACATTTTGGCGGATACCTATTCGAATTCGCTCGTGATTCGCGATGTTCCGAGCACGCTGCCCGTGATTGACAATCTTATCCGCCAGCTCGACCGGAAATCGTTGCAGGTGGAAATCGAAGCCCGCGTGGTGGAAGCGGACCGCAATTTCTCACGCCAGCTTGGAACGATACTCTCGCTTTCGGGAGCCTCGGGCAATAGCGCCTTCGGCGGAACCAGCGGCGTAGGCACCGGCGAAATTTCGTTCACGCCGGCGCCGCCGATCTTCGTTGGCAGTGCCGGGGCCAAATCAGGTCCGGCGCCGTCGGTCACTAATCTGGGCGCGACAGGGCCCACGAGCGGGCTCCAGTACTTATTTGCCTCCAAGAATTTCGCCTTGGATTTCGTAATCGATGCGGCTGAATCCCGAGGCGTGGGCAAGCTGTTATCCGAGCCGAAGGTGATAACCCAAAACAACCAGAAGGCCAGCGTCAAGCAGGGTGTGAAGATTCCGATCCAGACGGATGTGAACAATACGATATCCCTGCAGTATGTGGACGCCGTTCTGGAGCTGGACGTCACCCCGCAGATCACCGCGGAAGGCACCATTTATATGGAAGTGACGATTGAAAACGACCAGCCGAATAATGCCATCACGGTCCAGGGAACCCCGGAAGTGATCACGCAATCGGCCGACACAAAGGTGACTGTGGATGACGGCGCCACGGTGGTAATTGGCGGCATTATCGTCACCAACCAGACGACTGCAATTGACCAGGTGCCAATTCTGGGCAGCGTGCCATTGCTCGGCAACCTTTTCAAGCATACGACGGTCAGCTCCACATCGAAGGAGTTGCTCTTCTTCATCACTCCTCGTATTCTTCCCAGCTAGCACTAGCGAGGGGATGCGGGGGATTGGCTGCCTGACGCGGCTACAAAATCGAGTCACATGACATCAAGCCGGAGCCGAATCCATCGGCTCCGGCTTGCCATTTCGGGACTCCGCGCCGATGCCCTGCTCGTCACACACCTTCCCAACATCCAGTATCTTTGCGGATTTTCCGGAAGCGCCGCGATACTGCTGGTCGAGCCGGGGCGCAGCACGCTCTTCACCGATAGCCGCTACACGTTTCAGGCCCGAGAGGAGGTTTTCGGCGCTCGCATTCACATCGCCAAGCGAGGCTTGTTGCGCGCCGCTGGAGAAGCCCTGCGCGACCTAAGCAGGCGCCGCGCGCGTTTTTGGGCGGCTTATTCGCCCGAGCATTTGACGGTAGCTCAGAAAGAAGTGCTTCAGGCCGCTGCGGGGAGCAGGATTCGCTGGATCACAGACAAGAGCGCGGTCGAGAAGCTGCGCGCGGTGAAGGACGCGGATGAGCTTGCTGTCATGCGCGAGGCCGCCGGAATCGTGAGCGAGGTCTTCCGCGGCCTCCTGCGAGCGATAAAGACAGGGGTCTCCGAGCTCAGCCTGGCGGCCAAGATTGAATATGACATCAAGCGGCGGGGAGGCTCGGGGCCGTCATTTGACACCATCGTTGCCTCCGGCCCGCGTGCGGCCTGGGCACATGCCCGGCCGACCGCCAAACTACTCAGGAAAAACGAGTTGGTCGTGCTCGACCAGGGTGCTATACTGCGCGGCTATTGCAGCGATATGACCCGCACGGTGTTCCTGGGACGGGCTTCCAGGCGCGTCCGGAGGCTGTATAACGCCGTCCTGGAGGCGCAGCAGGCTGCCAAGGCTGCCATCCGGCCAGGCGTAAAGGCGTGTGACGTGGACCGGGCGGCTCGTGATATCTTGAAGCGGTATGGCCTGGCGCGTTACTTTACGCATAGTCTGGGCCACGGCCTAGGCTTGGAAGTGCACGAAATGCCGCGCCTGGGCCGCGGCGAAACCACGATTCTTCAGGAAGGCATGGTCTTGACCGTTGAGCCGGGCGTTTACATCGAAGGACTCGGAGGCATCCGCATCGAAGACGATGTCCTCGTGGGGCCAAACGGGTGCGCGGATTTGACAACCGCTCCACGGGAATTCCTCGAACTCTAAGATGGCAAAAAAGACGGGTCCAGTAAAAACCACGGAAACGACGGTCCAGGGGGTGGACCTTGCGGCAGTCGAGCGGCTTCTCGACTTCATGCAAAAGCACGGGCTCGAGGAATTCGAGTACGAACGCAAGGGAGTGCACGTTCGGCTGAAGAAGGCCTCGACGAATCCGCCAGCGGCAGGCCGGACTTCGCAGGCAGCAGGCCACGAGGCCGGCCCATCGAAAGTGGAGACGCCTCGCTCCGGTACCTCCGCCACGCCGCCGGCAGACGCCGACTTGCACCTGATCAAGTCCCCGATTGTGGGCACCTTCTACTCTTCCGCGAGTCCCGGCGCGGCACCTTATGTCACGGTGGGCGCGCATGTGGAACCGGGCCAGGTGCTGTGCATCATCGAAGCCATGAAGCTGATGAACGAAATCGAGTCGGACATCGCGGGAGAGGTTGTGAAGGTAATGGCCGAGACGGGCAAGCCGGTGGAATACGGCGAGCCGCTTTTCGGCATCCGCCCGCAGCGCAAGAAACGGGCCGCCAGCCCCGCCCCAGCCGGCTGAGCTTCACTCCAGACAAAAATGTTCCGAAAAATACTCATCGCGAATCGCGGGGAAATTGCACTGCGAATTCTGGGCGCTTGCAAGGAGTTGGGCGTGCGCACCGTGGCGGTCTATTCCGAAGCGGATCGCAACGCCTTGCACGTGCGCTTCGCCGACGAAGCCATCTGCATCGGGCCGCCGCGCTCGGCGGAGAGCTACCTGAACATTCCCCAGGTGATCAGTGCCGCTGAAGTGGCCAACGTGGACGCGATTCATCCCGGCTACGGCTTCCTTTCCGAAAACGCGAGCTTCGCGGAAGTCTGCGAGACTTCGCACATCACCTTCATCGGGCCTGCGCCTGCCATGATCCGCATGATGGGAGAGAAGGATCGCGCCCGCACCGAGATGGCCGCCGCCGGCCTGCCTGTGATTCCGGGCAGCGCCGGCATCGTCCCGGACGAAGCGGCGGCGAATCACGCGGCCGGAGAGATTGGCCTCCCCTTGATCATCAAGGCGGCAAATGGAGGCGGCGGGCGCGGGATGCGCATCGTTCGCCACAAGCGCGAGCTTGCGCCTGCGTTTGAGACCGCGCGGGCCGAGGCCGAGCAGGTGTTCGGCAGCCCCAAGGTATATATGGAGAGGCTTGTCGAGCGGCCGCGGCACATCGAGATTCAGGTTTTGGGCGACCGCTACGGCAACGTGATTCATTTGGGCGAGCGCGAGTGCACGCTTCAGCGGCGCCACCAAAAAGTGCTTGAGGAATCGCCCTCGACAATTCTCGATGCGGCCACACGCGAGCGCATCGGGCAGCAGGTGGTGGAAGCCCTGCGCAAGGTTCGCTATTCGAGCGCCGGAACGGTGGAGTTCCTTCGCGACGATTCGGGCAACTTGTATTTCATCGAGATGAACACGCGCATCCAGGTGGAGCACCCGCTGACGGAGATGGTTACGGGCGTGGACCTGGTGAAGTCGCAGATTCGCCTGGCGGCAGGGGAAAAACTGAGCGATGTCACCGGGCCCGTGGCGTTCCGCGGCCATGCCATCGAGTGCCGCATCAATGCCGAAGACCCCGAGACGTTTGTGCCTTCTCCAGGAAGAATTACGGCGTTTCGCGTTCCGGGCGGCCCGGGGATTCGCGTGGACACGGCCGCTTATGCCGATGCCGTCATCCCGCCCTACTACGATTCCTTGATAGCGAAACTCGTCGCGCACGGCGAAAACCGCGCCGAGGCCATCGCGCGGATGAAGCAGGCGCTCGACGGCTTCGTGATCGAAGGCGTCAAGACGACAATCCCCCTGCACAAGAAAATTCTCGCGGACCCTGATTTTATTGCCGGAAAGTTCGATACCAGCTTCCTCGAGCGGCTCACCGTTGTAGCCGCGAAGTAGCCGGAGGCGGAACTGTTCCCTGCCCTCTACGCCATTCTTGACCCGAGCGCCGGCGGAAAAACTTCCCTTCCCCTCGCTCTCGAACTGGCGGATGCAGGCGTTCGCTTGATGCAACTGCGCAACAAACGCGCCTCGTCGCGGGACATCCACTTGCAAACGCTGGAATTCGTGGAGCATCTTTCGCCGCACGGTGTGAGACTCATCGTCAACGATCGGGCGGATATCGCCGCGATGGCAGGGGCCGGAGGTGTCCACGTGGGCCAGGAGGATTTGGCGGTGGAGGAGGCGCGGAGGATTTGCGAGCCATCGAGCTGGGTGGGTGTTTCGACACACAATCTCGACCAATTGCGCGAAGCCGCCGCCACTTCGGCGGATTATATTGCTGTGGGGCCTCTCTTCCCGACATCGACTAAAGAGAATCCCGACCCCGTGGTGGGAATCGAGTTGCTGCGCGAGGCGCGCGGGCTGACTCGGAAACCGATTGTGGCCATTGGCGGCATCACGGTGGAGCGCGCCGCGGAGGTGTTTCGCGCGGGCGCCGATTCGGTGGCAGTGATTCGCGATCTCGCGCTGGCGCGCGATCCTGGGTCACGTGCGCGGGAATATTTGGCTATCGCGGAGCGCGTGCGCATGGAACGCAGCTAAAGGCAGGGGTGAATGGTGGAACAGGGACAAACAATTGGATCGGCGGCCGCTCGGCCTCCCGGTGACGCTGAGCTTGTGAAAGGGCTGGGCCTGTTCGATGCGACGATGATTGTGGTCGGCTCGATGATTGGCTCGGGCATTTTCATCGTCTCGGCAGACATCGCGCATCAGGTGCAAAGCCCCGGCCTGCTGCTGGTCGTGTGGCTTGCAGCCGGTGTGATGACGCTGATTGGGGCGCTCAGCTACGGCGAACTGGCTGCGGCCATGCCGCATGCAGGCGGGCAGTACGTTTATTTGCGCGAGTCGCTCGGGCCGATATGGGGATTCCTCTATGGCTGGACGATGCTGCTGGTGATTCAGACCGCCACGATTGCGGCCGTGGCCATCGCCTTTGCCAAATTTACCGCCGTGATTGCGCCGTGGTTTTCGGCATCCGCGTGGATATGGAAGATTGGGACATTCGGACCGTGGCGGCTGTGGTTCGGTTTGCTCGGCCCTTACAACGTGGGGCTCAATCGCCAAAATCTTCTCGCGGTTCTCTCCATTGTGTTTCTCACCTGGATAAACACGCGCGGTCTGCGCCTGGGGAAAATCGTCCAGAACATTTTTACCGTGGCGAAGACGGCTGCGCTCGGGGCGCTAGTTCTGCTCGGCTTTTGGTTCTCCACTTCCCTGGCCCACGAGATCAATTTCACTCACTTCTGGCGCAACGCCGGGCTTTCGACTCTGCACCCCTATCCGCCCGATCAACCCACATGGATAATCGGAACGCTCTCCCTGGTTGGCGTGGCGATGGTGGGTTCGCTCTTCTCCATGGAAGCCTGGAACAACGTAACGTTCACGGCCGCGGAGGTGAAAAGTCCGGGCCGCAATTTGCCGCTTTCTCTCGCGCTGGGCACGAGCGTGGTGATTCTGCTTTATACGCTCGCGAACGTGGCATACCTTCGCGTGCTGCCTCTTACAGGGGATCCTCATGGAGCTACGGCGCTGGCGCGCGGAATGGAATACGCGGCGGACGGCCGCGTAGCCACGGCCGTCGCCTCGGTCATCTTCGGTCCGGTGGGCGCGATCCTGATGGCTTCCGCGATTCTCGTTTCCACCTTCGGCTGCAACAATGGACTGATTCTTTCCGGTGCGCGCATCTACTACGCCATGGCTAAGGACCGCCTTTTTTTCGCGTCTGCCGGGAAGGTGAATCGCCATCACGCGCCGGGGACGGCGCTGGTGGTGCAGTGTATTTGGGCTTCGATTCTGTGTCTTTCGGGCACCTACGGCCAGTTGCTCGACTTTCTTATCTTCGCCGTCGTGATTTTCTATATTCTTACGCTGCTGGGGCTTTTCCTGCTGCGGTGGAAGCGCCCGGAGATAGAGCGGCCATATCGCGCGTTCGGCTATCCCGTGCTGCCGGCGCTCTATCTGGTGATGGCCGTGTTTCTTGAAATTCAGTTGTTGCGCTATAAGCCGCAGTACACGTGGCCGGGCCTGATTATCGTGCTGCTGGGCCTTCCCGTTTACGGCCTGTGGAAATGGATGCAAAAGCCCGAGGGAACTGGCGCGCGGGCGTGACGCGGTAGGTTGAGCAGTTTGATTCTTGGGAGGAAATGCCGAATGAGCAGTCCGCTGCTGGCAAAAAAGCCGATGGACTGGCTGCAGAACGAGGCCGTAGAAGAGGGCCAGCATACTCTGAAGCGCGCGCTCGGGCCGTTGTCGCTGACGACGCTGGGGGTGGGAGCGATCATCGGCGCGGGGATTTTCGTCCTCTCGGGCCTCGGAGCGCATTATGCCGGGCCTGGGCTGATGCTGTCGTTCGTCATATCCGGGCTGGGGTGTGCGTTTGCGGGTTTGTGCTACGCGGAATTCGCGGCTTTGATCCCGCTGGCAGGCAGCGCGTACACCTACGCGTATGCGGCGCTGGGAGAGCTGGTGGCATGGATCATCGGCTGGGACCTGACGCTCGAATACGCCATGGGCGCGAGCACGGTCTCTTCGGGCTGGTCGAACCACTTCATCGAGTTCCTCAAAATCTTTCATCTGAAGATGCCGCTGTGGCTCGCGTACGACCATTGGACCGCGCTGCGAGCGGCGCAGAACATTGTGGCGCGGCAGATGGCGCAGGCGTCCGACCCAAGCCTGGCCACGGGGACGCAAGCATTTCTGGCAAAGGTGGGCGATATCATACGCGCGCAATCGCCGGAGCTGATTCAGCGGGCGCACGATCTTGTGGGTGCGCCGCATGTATTCGGGATCGAGATCGGATTCAACCTTCCGGCATTTCTGATCGCGCTGGTGATTACGGCGATTCTGGTGATCGGGATACAGGAAAGCGCCACGTTCAACTCGCTGATCGTGATCGTGAAGGTGGCCGTGGTTCTTTTTGTCATCATTCTGGGGATGCACTACGTGAATCGCGCGAACTGGGGCCACGACTGGTCCACATTCGCGCCGATGGGCTTTTCGGGCATCGGGGCCGGCGCCGCCTACATATTTTTCGCCTACATCGGATTCGACGCGGTTTCGACCACGGCGCAGGAAGCGCGGAACCCGCAGCGGGACCTCCCCATCGGCATCATCGCTTCCCTGCTGGTTTGCACGGTGCTGTACATCTTGGTGGCCTGCGTCCTTACCGGGATGGTGCCGTGGGCGGACATAAACATTGAGGCGCCGCTGGCGGTTGCATTCCTGGACCGTGGGCTGGTGACAGCGTCATACGTCATTACCGCGGGGGCGCTGGCTGGCCTCACGAGCGTGATGCTGGTGATGCTGCTGGGGCAGACGCGCGTGCTTTACGCCATGGCCAATGACGGGCTTCTGCCGCGGAAATTCTTTGGGGCCATCCATCCGAAGTTCCGCACGCCCTACAAGAATACGATTCTGGTGGGATTGCTCGCGGCGACCGTCGGCAGCGTTACGCCCATCGACATTATCGGAAACATGGTGAACATCGGGACGCTGTTTGCGTTCGTCATCGTGTGCGCGGCCGTGCTGGTTCTGCGCAGGACCAAGCCCGATCAGCCCAGGCCTTTCCGCACGCCGTGGGTTCCGCTGATTCCCGTGCTGGGAATCATTGTGAATGGATACATGATGTACAAGCTCGGCTGGATTAATTGGGCGCGGCTGATTATCTGGCTGGTGATTGGACTCGTGATTTATTTCACCTATAGCCGACATCACAGCCGGGTGCAGAAGAACGATCGCTTCGCGCGCTAATCGGTTGTGCGACGCGACCTGCTCCGCAATCCCTGTTCGTCAATTCCCAATTAGAGATTCAAGTGCGAGTATTTCGAGGCGGTAGCGGCGTGAGCGCGCTCGAAAACTTTTGCGGGCGTTTTTCCGTGCGGATTGGACCAGCGACCGGGGATGGTGAGGCCGCAACCGGGACAGCAGCCATTCTTCAAGTTGTTCTGTTCGACGTCGTGCCAGGAGCGGTGGATGAGGAGCGTCTTGCAAGACGGGCAGGAGGTGTGCGCGCCGTCGCTGAAAATATTCCCCTCGTACACATAATGCAATCCGACATCGAGCGCGATCGCGCGCGCGGCGTGAAGAGTTTCCGGCGGAGTGCGCGGCTTATCGCGCAGCTTGAAATCGGGATGGAAGGCGGTGAAGTGCAGCGGGACGTCAGGGCCGAGATGTTCGAGGACCCATTCGGCTAGGGCGTGGGTTTCGGAGGGCGCGTCATTGAGCGTGGGAATGATGAGATTCGTGAGCTCGAACCAGACGTTGGTTTCATCCTTGAGCCACTGGAGCGTTTCTAGGACGGGCTGCAAGTGGGTGAGCGTGATACGGCCGTAGAAATTTTCGGTGAAGGCTTTTAGGTCGATGTTGGCGGCGTCCACGTGGTCGTAGATGTCGTGGAATGCGTCGTAGGTGATGTAGCCGTTCGAAACCATCACGGTGTTGAGCCCGGCTTCGCGCGCGGCATGGCAGATGTCAATGACGTATTCGCCCCAGATGGTCGGCTCGTTGTAGGTGAAGGCGATCGACGGGCAGCCGTGGCGGATGGCCAGCTGCACTACGTCCTCCGGCGGAACGTAGGAGGAGTGGACCTGATCGGAACGCGATTTCGAGATGTCCCAATTCTGACAGAAGAAGCAGCCCATGTTGCAGCCGGCCGTGCCCATGGAAAAAACGCGCGTGCCGGGAAGAAAATGATTGAGCGGTTTTTTCTCGATGGGATCAATTTGCAGCGCGGCGGGATGGGCGTAGCCGAGGCTGTAAAGCTTGCCGCCGTGGTTGGCGCGGATGAAGCAGAAGCCGGCTTGCCCCTCGCCGATGTGGCAGTGGCGGGGGCAGAGATAGCAATGGGCCTTCCCTCCCGGCTCGGGTTCCCACCAGCGGGCCTCGTGCAGGGATTCGGATTTTGAGAGAGCTTTCAATTCCGGCATGGCCAAAGGCCTATGGGGTGATTATACCGCTGCGGACGTGGGAAGGCGTGGACGCTTTATGAGACCCCACTATATTTTCCCGATTGGAAATTCGGAATTGAGGGTGCAGGCCCCTCGGCGGTGATACTCCCCGGGGGATATGGGAGCAGGGTCGTTCTTCACTGCGGACGGAATTATGACAAGGCACAGGCGGCTATGTTGAGCAAATTTGGACGGTTATTCTGTCCCCGTAAACCCAGAGCTTCTCGATCCCTAAGAGTTCTATCGCTTCATGGTCCATTTCATCGTGCCCCGCGAGCCTGAAAAAGCGAAATTGCCGGAAGGGCTGCGTCTCCACCTCTGATATATCAAGAAAGACCGAAATCCTGTTGGCGTCATGAATGATTGAGGTTTTGCCGAGGCAGAAAGTCTCGACCGTAGTCTCCCGCAAGGATTCGTCGGGCTCCCCATACGCAAGAATAGCTCTTGAGACGACCTCTTTAGAGATTAAACAAGCATTCCCCCGGAATTCCACTTCGATCACCGATTCGCCCGAAAGCTGAAATCCCAACAACTGGAGGCGAATACCGAACTTGACCGTTCGTCCGGCGTGTTCCTCACCTAGGAAATTAAGGGTGCCAAGTTGCTCTGCGGCGGCGTTGAAAAGCGATTGCATAGCAGAAGAGGACTTAAGTTCCGCTTTCACAACATCAATGTTCAATCTCGGGACACTTTCGCTCCTGAAACATAGCGCAAGCTCCAAATCAGAGTATTGATAGAAGTAAAGGGTGACCGCTACTTGCCCTCCCCAAGCTTTGATTTCGAAATCCGTCAGCTCGCGGAGATCGCGAGGGATGATGCCGAATCGTCTGGCTTTTTGGAGGGCTCCATCTGTAAAACCCGAGGAAGAAACAGCAATTATAGTGTCCGCTCCCAAGGACGCACGGCGTCCTTCCAGCTCTTCGATCCATGTTACATCCTGGCGTGATTGATGGTCACGGCATTCTACGAACGTTAACTTCCCGTCTCGTCTGACGGTGACATCTATTTGGCGCAGTCGAGGTGGATTGTCTGGATCAGGGACATGATCGTCCCAAGTTACCTCGGCTCCGGGGCCCTCCAGTAGTTCGTAGATGCGATGAATCTGTTGCTCGAATGCGGTTGAGTCCTTCACGACGACCTCACAAGCCATGCTGCGGCGGATAAATCTGTACTTCAGCGGCTAAAGCCGTCCTAATTTCAGGGTCCCTTAAGTTGTGGCTAAAGCCACGACCCACAAAGATTTTCGATTTTCACACGCCTATTAGTGCTGGGCGCGGCGATGGCGGCTTTCGGCGACCCAGGCGAGGAAGCGCTCCATGCGGGCGCGCTCGCGCCACATGAGGCGGAAATATTTGCGGGCATCGAGGCCGGCGGCATCGTGGCCGAAGAATGTTTCCATGCGCCACTGGATGTAAGGGGATTTCCAGGGGCGGAGGCGGTAGCCCTTCGAGGTGATCCAGTAGTAGCGCAGGGCGTTCAGCATGATGACGTCATGCGAGACGGCGGACCCAGATGCGCTCGGTGGCGGGTTTGCCGAGATGGATGCGGCCGGGGCGGCCAGCGACGGAGAGCGACATAGTCTCGTCGTATTCGCGGCCGTGGATGCGCAGCCGCGCGCCGGGACAGAGGTGGAGGTGGTGTAGAAATTCGAGGAAGCGAGCGTCCTTTTCGAAGACGCGCAGAATTTCGTAGGAGCGTCCCACATCTACTTCCGAGAGCCGGAGCGCGCCGTGCTTGCGGCGAAGATTGGACATTCCCCCGAAGAGCGGGACGCCATGCGGGCAGCGGCTTTCACGTCCAAAGCGCTTCAGCAGCAAGTGGGCGACTTCGGCGGAGATGCCATGCTCGAGGCGCTCGGCTTCTTCATGCGCGCGGGACCATTTGAGGCCGATCACGTCGGTGAGAAGCTTTTCGGCGAGGCGATGGCGCAGGACGAGATGCTGCGCGGTTCCCTTCCCTTTCGCCGAAAGCTCGATGCGGCCGTCGCGGCGGACGTGGAGATAGCCGGCGCGAGCCATGCGCTTGAGCGCGGCCGTGACGGCAGGCGGCGTGACGCTGAGGTCTTCGGCCAGGCGCGCGCTGATGGGAACCTGCTCCTCCTGGACGATTTCCCAGATGGCTTTGAGGTAGTCTTCCTGCGAGACGCTGGTTTTTTCGCGGCGCAAGGCGCCTCACGATTACGCCGGCTCGGTCTTGCGAGCGCGGCGTTTGGGATTGCTCGTTTCGAGCTGCTCTCGCAGGCGCGCGGCCAAGTCGCGCACTCGCGCTTCGATATCATCGCAGATGCGCCGGTAGGTTGCCACATCATCTCCAAAGGGGTCCTCGACGCGCCAGTCCTCGAATTCGGTGCCGGAGAAGAGCGACGCGCCGGGGATGCCGGACATGTTGATGATACGTGCGGGCGACAGAGGAATGGATTCGTCGCGCAATCCCTTTGAGTATTGGTTTTCGATGGCAATGCCGCGTTCGAGCAGGACCTGGCGCGTGCGGGGCTCGATGTGTCCGAGCGGGGAGACGCCGGCGCTCGAGGCTTCGATCACATCGGAGGCAAGATGGCGTGCGAGAGCCTCCGCCATCTGGCTGCGGCAGGCATTCCCCACGCAGACAAATAGAATTTTCGCCGGCTCCGGCATCGTGAGAAAAGCATCGCACACCGGCGAGGCAAATGGAAACCTTCCCTTGCCCGCAGGGCTTGGCGCGTTTACCCTGATTGCTTGGGACGCATGCTTCGAATTCCCTACTCAGAACTTTTTGACACGCTGCGGGGCGTGCTTTTGAAACTCGGCTTCGAACCGCCGCGCGCGGAGCTGTGCGCTCGCCTCTTCGCCGAGACAGATCGCGACGGCATCTACTCCCACGGACTCAACCGTTTTCCGAGGTTTGTGCGCAGCGTTCGCGACGGCCGCGTCGATCCCAGTGCCACGCCTGCGCTCGTCGCCGGCCGCGGCTCGCTCGAACGTTGGGATGGACGCCGCGGCCCCGGAAATTTGAACGCCCACGCTTCCATGGCCCGAGCCATGGAACTCGCCCGCGAGCACGGCGTCGGGTGTGTGGCTCTTGCGAACACGAATCACTGGATGCGCGGCGGGAGTTACGGTTGGCAGGCCGCGGACGCCGGCATGATCGGCGTATGTTGGACGAACACCGTGCCGAATCTTCCACCGTGGGGCTCGACGGAGCTTCTCGTTGGTAACAATCCGCTGGTGATCGCCGTGCCGAGGGCCACGGGACATGTGGTGCTGGACATGGCCATGTCGCAGTTCTCCTATGGGGCGCTTGAATCGTATGCCATGCGCGGCGAGCAGTTGCCCGTCCCAGGCGGCTTTGATGACGAGGGGCGTCTCACGACTGATCCTGTGGCAATCGAAAAGACGCAGAGATTGCTCCCCATGGGATATTGGAAAGGGTCGGGCCTCGCGCTGGCGCTTGACCTACTGGCGGGGCTCCTTTCGGGCGGGAGGTTCTCGTACGCCATCGGGCCCGACATGGAAAAAGAGACGGGCGTCTCGCAAGTATTCATCGCGTTTGATGCGCTCTCAGGAAGCGCAATGAACTCTCTTTCCGGCGTTGATGAAGTGATCGAGCAAATCGCGTCGCGCGCTGCCGCAAGAGGCGAGTCGGTGCGATATCCCGGCGAGCAGGTTCTCGCGACGCGCAAGGAAAACCTCGAAAAAGGCATTCCTGCCACGCCAGCGGTGTGGGAGCAAGTCCGCGCCATGTAGCGCCCCTCACGGGTCATTCCGAGCGAACTAGGGAGAGAAAATGCTCGTGGACGACGGTGTCGGAGGTGAGCTCCGGGTGAAACGTCGAGGCGAGGATGCGGCCCTGGCGGACGAGGACGGGATGGCCGGAATCCTCGGCAAGGATTTCGACGTCCGGGCCGGCGGACTCGATGATGGGCGCGCGGATGAAAACCATCTCGAGCGGTTCCTTGCGGAGCTTCGTGGGCGCGCGGAGGATGTGGCTCGCGAGCTGGCGGCCGTAGCCATTGCGCGCGACGGAGATGTCGAGAAAGCCGAGAGAGGGTTGCGCCGGCTGATGGACCTCGCGTGCCAAGAGAATCGCGCCGGCACACGTGCCGAAGAATGCGCCGCCGTCGGTGGCAAATTGCTTCAGCGCGTCGAGGAGGCCCTCTTCAGTCATCACCTTCAGGTGCGTGCTGCTTTCGCCGCCGGGAAGAATTACGCCATCGAAGTGGTCCATATCCTGTGCGCCGCGGATGTAGGCGTGTTCGACGCCGAGGCGGTCGAGCATCTTTGCGTGGGCTTCAAAGTCACCTTGGACGGCTAATATTCCGATTTTCATGTGATTCGTGACTTGTGACTCGTGAACCGTGATTCGTGACCGAAGGCAGGCCCTACGAGTTTCGCGCTTCGAATTTCATGTTTCGTTCTATCGACTCACCAGCCGCGGGTTTGGAGGAGGTCCTTTTCGTCGAGCTGGCGGACGTCGAGGCCCTTCATGGCTTCGCCGAGCTCCTGGGAGGCCTCGAGGACAATCTTCGGGTCGTTGTAATGCGTGGTGGCCTTGACGATGGCGCGGGCGCGCTCCGCCGGGTCGCTGGACTTGAAAATTCCCGAGCCGACGAAGACGGCCTCGGCGCCAAGCTGCATCACGAGCGAGGCGTCCGCGGGAGTGGCGATGCCGCCGGCGGAAAAATTGGGCACGGGCAGTTTTCCGTTCTTGGACACCCACGTCACCAGATCGAGCGGTGCGCCAAGTTCCTTGGCTTCGCGCACGAGCGCAGGTTCGGCAAGCGTGGTAAGGCGTTTCATCGCGCCGACGATGGCGCGCATGTGGCGCACGGCCTCGACAACGTTCCCGGAGCCGGCTTCCCCTTTGGTGCGGATCATGGCCGCGCCTTCGGCGATGCGCCGGAGGGCTTCGCCCAGATTGCGCGCGCCGCAGACGAAGGGTACCTTGAAGCCGTGCTTCCAGACGTGATTTTCCTCGTCGGCCGGTGTGAGGACTTCACTTTCGTCAATGAAATCCACTTCGAGTGCTTCGAGCACCTGCGCTTCGGCGAAATGGCCGATGCGCACCTTGGCCATGACGGGGATGGAAACCTGCTCCATGATCTCGCGGATGATGCGCGGAGCGGCCATGCGCGCGACTCCGCCTTCCTTGCGAATGTCCGATGGGACGCGTTCGAGCGCCATGACGGCGCAAGCGCCGGCGTCTTCGGCAATTTTGGCTTGCTCGGGTGTGGTGACGTCCATGATCACGCCGCCCTTGAGCATTTCGGCCAGGCCGACTTTTACGCGCCAGAGATTGTCGTTCATTAGGTCCATGGTTGCCGCTGTCCGAACTTCTAATAGATAGATTACACCCGAAGCGCGCAAAGAGCCATATAGCTAGGGCGGATTAGTGGAAGAAGACTTCATGATTTGCGAGCGACGTCTCTGAGCTAGCTCAGCGGGAGAACTGCTATAGCGACGCGCCGCATGTCGCGGAACAGGGCAATGCCGGGCTATGGCGCGAGAATCAGGTGCTTTGGGTCAGAAGCGGAGCCGGCAAAACATAAATCAAAACCGGACCGCACTGCAAACCAATACCAACACCGGTTACTGAGTGGCGGATTTTTCGCCGAGCCGGCGCATACGCTCCTGCAGCTTTTTGCGAAGCGGAGCCGGGGCGTTGGGATTGAAGGCCACGAGATACCAGAGCGGCTGCGCGCGATCGTGGCTAAGGCGCGTGAGCGTGGCGGCGTCGCTATTCGGATGGCGCGCGATATTTTCGCGGATGGCGGAATACGGGTGGTGCGAAAGCTTGCTCAAAGTTTTGGCTGTGACCTTGGGATGTTCGCTGATAAGGCGCAGCAGGTAGTAATCCTCCTTGGGCGCCTGGCGGAAAATCTGGTCGAGGGCTTCGGGCTTCACTTCCGCGCTGAGGACCACGCCGACCTTTTCGTCCCAGCCGGAGTTGATGTGATTGAGTTCCTGCGTGCGCGCGTGAATCAACTGCTCGATGACGCGGCGCTCCTGGTCGAGGCGCGCGGCGGGCAGGGCGCTGCGCTCGACGGAATCGAGCACGCGCAGCAGATGCTGGCGCTCGCCAAAAACAATTTGGGACGTGCGCGGAGTCTTTCGCCCGGCTGGATTACGCACTAAATCGGATCGTCTCATTTTTCGATCACCCCATAAATCTCGCGGGCCGGATGGAAACGGCCAGTTAAGGCCCCAAGATTTGCGGTCGTGCGCCGCATCCTATAGCACGCAAACTGGGCGTGCAGGAGGGGAATCGAATCCCTTGCCGGCGCTTCGGACCGAGAACAACCGTTGAGATTATCCGGCGCTTGTAGCGCAGAGTAAAGAAATGTGGGCCATATTGTTCCATAGTTCGCAATAGATAGTTCTAGAACTAGGGTATTTGAGTGGTCGGGGCAGATAGACGGCGGCGAGGGTCGGGGATTGCCGAGGGGTTCGGATATTTCACTTCCGGCAGCCATAAGGAGAACGGAATCCACAGCAGGACGAGCAACAGGATGCAAAGCCAGCTCCCTTCAGGGCCCACCGTTCCGCCAGTGAGCCATGTTGGCCCCGAAAAGGAGGCGCTGAATAGATGGCCTTGCGCGGAGACTCCGCTATCCGGCACGCCGTAGAAGTAGGTCTGCCCCCAGTCCCATGCGGCATGGAAGCCGATGGGCATCCAGAGGTCCCCTGTGCGTCGCAGCAGAAGGCAGAAAAGGAGGCCGACGGCCCCGGCGGAAAACATGCCGACCCGGGATTCTCCGGGATTGCCGTGATGAATGTAGCCGAAAGCTGCGGACGCGATGATGGCTGCGGGCCAGAAGCCGATGCCCGTGGAAAGCGTAAAGAGAGCGTAGCCGCGAAAGGCATATTCCTCGAATAAAGCCACAAAAAGGAACGCCAAGGCCCATAGGCCCGCGTATCTCCAGATGGCGACGCCAGTGAGCTGTCTGGGGCCAAAATGGAAGGCTCGTGCGGCACCGAGCACGGTGAGGAGCGCCGTAATCGAAGCGAAGCCGAGTATGGCGCCCAGCCAGAACCGGCCACAAAATATGCGCCGTAAGGGCAGGCCATAATCGGCCATTTTCCTACCTTCGATCATGGCCATAGCCCAGCTCGCAAGAAGGACGAGAAAGAACCCGACGGCTTCGCCGACAAGGACGAGGCCTGGTGTGAGGCCGGCCCCGGGCGTCCAACCGTGGTCGCGCATAATCGTGCGGGCGATGAGGTTCGCGGAACCAAATAAGACATAGACGACGGAAAGAAAAATCAGGAGGCGCCATCCGGCACGTACGCCGTTGGGACCAAGAAAGGCGGCGATAAGCTCCGAGTCGAATCGGGAACGGACGGGCGCGTGAGGGGTGCTTGTCGGAAGAGAGCCGTTCGATTCATCCATGGGCCGCGAGCCTCCTTGCGCGGGGGGAAATGGGGCGAAGCCGTCCCTTATGAGGGCGACTTTTTCCCTTCAGGGAGATCTTCCGCCACTATTTCGACCCTGTTGCGGCCGAGCCCTTTGGCCACGTAGAGGGCGGCGTCCGCGCGCGCCACGAGCTGATCGAAATCGGGGGCCTCCCCGGGAGGAGGGCCGGCGATGCCAAAGCTGGAGGTCACGTGAGTCCTGCCCGTTTCAAATACAAATTCACGGGAGGCAAATACTTCCCGGATTCGTTCGGCAAACACGAGGGTGCCTTCCCGGTCCACGTGCGTGAGGATTACCAAAAACTCTTCGCCGCCGACGCGCGCGCACATATCGCATTGCCGGATATTGTCCCGGAGGGTTTCAGCGAATTTCTTAAGGACGAAGTCCCCCGCGAGATGTCCATGCGTATCGTTGATGGATTTGAAGTCGTCCAAGTCGGCCATAATGGCCCAAAGAGAAAATCCGTGCCGGGAAGCCCCGCTCCACTGCCGCAAGACCCATTCCTGGATGGCGCGGCGATTCGAGAGCCCCGTAAGGGCGTCCGTGAGCGCCAGTTGCTCGAGCAGGCGATTCTTTGCTTCGATCTCGCGGTGAAGCTCCACGGTTCTGCGGCCCACTCTTGCCCGCGCCAGCAATTCTTCGGGATGAAACGGCTTGGTGAGGTAGTCGTCCGCGCCGGCATCGAGCGCCCTAACCACCTCCGCTTTATCGGAGAGGCCGGTGAGAAGAATAATGTAGGTGGAAGCGCCTCGAGGATTGGCCCGGATGCACCGGCAGAGGTCGATTCCGCTGAGGTCGGGCATCTCCCAATCGGTGATGATCAGCCCAGGATAGTGCTCCTCGAAGATTTCCCGCGCCTTCTTGCCGGTTTCGGCGAACAGCAGCGTGTATTCTTCCGGCGGAAGCGCGCGTTCCACAAGCTTACGCGCGACGGGTGAATCGTCAACGACCAGAACTGTAAAAGATTGCTTCAAGTGACCCTTCGATCGCTCCAATTTCCGCGCACGCTCACAGAAGAGCGAGTCTGTGCTGTCGTTCCGCCGCATGGATACACTGAGCGGCACGGACGCCCGATTTCCTCTTTCAAACTGCCTGCCGGAGCCCAAGAAAAAAGATGGTTAATTAGAAGATTAAATCTGTGGCCGGGTTATTGCCCACACTAACTCTCCCATTGTGCCTAAATGACTAATTCCGAGCAAGCCCCGTGCGGCCGCGCACCCGGCGGGCGCATGGAAGGGGGCCATCCTGTGTGTGCCCGAGACTAGCGCGGTTAGGGCTGCGATTCCAGCCTTTATTGCTTTACCATAGGATTCGGGAGGTATATCCATGGCACAAACATGCACGCACATGAAGGAAATCCGGGATGTCACGCCGCGCACCCCGAACGGCTGCGAGGAGTGCCTGAAAATGGGCGACACCTGGGTGCATCTCCGATTGTGTTTGGAGTGCGGCCACGTGGGATGCTGCGACAGCTCGAAAAACAAGCATGCTACAAAGCATTTTCATTCGACGCATCATCCCATCATAAAGTCGTTCGAGCCCGGCGAGGATTGGAAGTGGTGCTACATAGATAAAATCGAACTGGATTAGAACGCGATGCGCGGACCTCTATCGCGGAGGGAGGAATGATGACAAACGGCCTAACACTGTCGAGGGACGAGGCGTGGCCGGCGCTGCCGCTCGCGGAGTGGAAAGACACCTGCGACACACTCCATATGTGGACGCAGATTGTGGGCAAAGTCCGGCTGGAGTTGAGCCCGCACCTCAATCAGTGGTGGGAGGTGCCGCTGTACGTGAGCGCGCGCGGCCTGACAACGTCACCAATTCCCTGCCCCAGGGGAATCTTCGAAGTGGAATTCGACTTCATGGACCACAAGCTGGATATTGTCACGAGCTGGAACCAGACGCGCACCATCCGGCTCTTCACGCGCACCGTGGCGGGATTCTATCGCGAATTCATGGGCGCGCTCGAGTCCGTGGGAATCGAGGTGAAAATCTGGCCGATGCCCGTGGAGGTTCCCAATCCGATCCGGTTCGATCAGGACGTGACGCACGCGCGTTACGATCTCGCGCAGGCGCACCGCTTCTGGCGCATTCTGGTCACACTGAGCACAATCTTTGAGGAATTTCGCGCGCGATTCATTGGCAAGGCCAGCCGGGTGCAATTTTTCTGGGGGAGTTTTGACTTGGCCGCGACGCGGTTTTCCGGTCGCCGCGCCCCGGAGCGTCCCGGCGCCGACAGCATCACTCGAGAGGCGTATTCGCACGAAGAGATCAGCGCGGGCTGGTGGCCGGGGTCGGGCGACGTCGCGTGCCCTGCTTTTTACGCCTACGCCGTGCCGGAACCGGCAGGATTCCGAGAAAGCCCCATTGTGCCGAAAGAAGCTTTCTACGACGCGAAGCTGGGAGAGTTTTTGCTGTTCTATGACGAAGTGCGGCGTGCCGGCGACCCCAAGGCTATGCTCATCGATTTTCTCGAGAGCACCTACGGTGCAGGAGCGACCCTCGGCAAATGGGACCGCACGGCGCTCGAAAAACCAGCGCCGTGAATTTGAGCGCCTAGCAGCCCCTCCAACCAGATATCAATTCATCTCCGTCAAAGGCGACGTCGAGGACAACAAAAATGGGCCGGGAATTCGGCGCGCGTGGAGGTGGCGGCGCCTTTCGAGAAAATGCTGCTGCGCACGGCGGCCCCAGGCGCGCACGAAATGGTAGTTGAGAGTCGCGGCGAACCCCGCGCTCAGAACGGGAACGGCGCGCGCGAGCCATTTTTCAGCGACCTCCGCGCCCATTTTCAGGGCGACCGCGTCGGCGATGCGCGGCAGGACGCGCTCGGCCGCCTGCCTCTTCACGAAATCGCGCGTGAAATCGAGGCCGGCGGCGCTGGCTGCGGCCACCCATAGGGCGGCAATCTCGTCGTCGGTCGTATATTCGAAACCGTAGATCAGGCTGAGCTTTTGGAGCATGCGTATGGTGATGGCCGAAAGAATGCCCATGTCCGGAACGAGCGTGGCGAACCCGCCGATGCCCAGGCCCATTCCTTCGAGCGCGCCGGCGCGAGCGGAGGACCGGATGATGCGCGCGGCCGCGCGATTGAGCAGACTTTCGTCGAGCGAATGCACGTCCTGCCAGGACTTGATCGGAAGGCCATACGCGCGGCGCGCGTGGCGAAGATATTTCTTGGGATTGAGCTGCACCCGAGCATAGGCCTGCCGCAATCCTCCGCGGAGGGAAGACTGCAAAAGCCGGGAAAGCCAGGCCGCTCGAGCTTTCTTGCGCATGTCTATTGGATGCCCAAACGCGAGGTCGCGTCTCCCCAAAATAACAGTCTCATTCTTCTCATCACACACAGGATAGATCGGCTGCCATGGCTACTTTTAGGCCTTCGCCGCCGGTATGCACCAAATCGGTGCAACATTACGAGCAATAGTGGCAATTAATTGCAGTGTGCGCCATATCCTGGCGCCGTAAGTCATTGTTTTTCAGCGTACTTCCCGGATGGCAAGGTTGGCAGCGAACCTGCATCTTTGACTAGTAACTCTCTGCGAATAGCGTTTTTGCGCGGGGGACACTGGGGGCGGCGGAGGACCGCCAGTCTGCGAAAGCAAAGGGGTGGATGAGATGAAGACAAAGGCATGGATCGTCTTGGCTGGCTTTATTTTGTGCTTTCTGCCTGCAAGAGCAGGCGCCACTACAGTCTCATTCGAATTATCCGGTTCCGGTTACACGCAGGATTCCCCGGTGGCAACCAACTTATTTCAGAGCTCAGGACTGCTGTTGTCCAGCGGCGTGGTAACGGCCTGCGGTGGCGATTGCATCTCGAGTCCAGCCGTGAATTACAACGGTTCGATAACCGGCACTTTTACAGGCGCAGCATATGAGAGCCTGGAATTTGTCGGCGTTATTGGAAACGCGGCTATTTCGCTGTACGACGCACACGGCAATTTCGTGCAGACATTGACTCCGTCGGGCACGGTGTCTGTGCCCACTTTTGAGGGCGGCGGCCTTTTCCCCGAATACACGTACACGGGAACGACGGGAATCGCGTCCTTTACAGATAATCTTGTGCTTGATGGCTTGATTCAAATGTCGTTCTCTGATCCGGTAGCAACAACAACCTCCGAGCCGAGCTCCCTTGCGATGATGCTGGCCGGTCTTGTCCTGCTCGGCGTCGCGCTCCAGTACAAAAAGCGGAACCAAGCTATCCCATGCAAGCTTGTGGGAGATTGACCCTCCTCGAGCCTGCAATCAACGGCCCGCTAGGCGATTGCTAGGTTGGTCTTGGGGGTGCCGGGGAGGCGTGTCGCTTGGGGTCCTCCCGCAGGCCACTTGAAAGCCTTGCCCGTTGTCACATCCCGCATACCGCTGAGCGCCCACCGCTTCGACCCTTGGGGCGTCTTGCTATTTCATTCTGTTGCCACAAGTACTAGTAGGCACGTATTTCCTAAATAGGGAAATACTACCTAACGGTGTACCAAACAGGCAGTTCTCAAGGGCTTTTAAGTCCTTTGTAATCAGCGGGCAGTCGGTATCACTTGTGGCCCAGGTCTTGCAATAATGATACGGGGGCGCGTATGGGAGAGCGAAGAAAAGCCAAGAGGTACGCCATATATCTGCCTTTGCAGGTGTGCATGTCGCGGAAATCTTCGCAGCAGTTTTTTACGGCGCACCTCCGCGATATCTCTCGTTCGGGAATCTACTTCCATTCGAGCGTAGCCTTGGAACCGGGCAGCCCCGTGGAATTGACGTTCGCGCTGCCTGCGGAAAATAACAGCGCCCTATCGGTTCTCGTCCGAGCTAGCGCGAAGGCTCTTCGAGTCACGCCGCTGCCGGGCGAAGACACGCCGCTATACGGCGTGGCGGCGACGATCGACCGCATTGATTTTGTCCGCCCCTCGATTTCGCACGCGGCGTAATTCCGGCTCAGCGCCGGAATCTTAACCCCGATCATAAAACCCTCCTGCCTTCCTATCTGACCGCATGCGGCTTGCGAGCGCGCCTCGGAAGTTTCGCCCGGTATGATCATTAACTCATTTTTCAACCCGAATTCGACAGATTGGGTTTATGATGCGCCGAAGCCCCGGTGGAAATGCCGGTGCAACGGCCGGTGACGGGCAAAATCACGGTTTCGAGGACAATAGATATGTACGATGCACGAGAAGGTGAACCAAAGCGCGCATTGCGGGTTAGACCATTTGTATCCGTTCTGTGCAGTATTTCGCTTTTTATGGCGCCCATTTTGGCCGCGCAACAGCCGTCCGCCTCTCCCTCGGATCCGCAGACCGGTACTCGGCTGGTCGAGATGCATGTAGTTGTGAAGGGCAAAGGCGGAGAGCCGGTAAAGGATTTGACGAGCGCCGATTTCACGGTGACGGATGACGGCCACCCGCAGAAGGTTCAGCTCTTAGTGCAGGATGCAAATGAGCCGCTGCCATCTCCCGCTCAACCCCTGCTGCCCAATACCTCTCCGAACCAAACCCTTCAACAGCCGGGAACCGCCCAGAACGTGACGGTCGTGCTCCTCGACGGCCTGAACACGAATCCGGACGATAAAGCCAACGTGCAGAAACTGGCGTTAGAGTTTCTAAAGCAGGTTACGCCGCAGGATCGATATACAATCTGCACTTTGGGACGCGAGATGCACATTCTGCAGGATTACACCGGAAGTTCTTCCGCGCCCACTCAACCGCAGGGCGGAGATGCGGCGGCTGATGCCATCCTGGCGGACACATTCCAGGGAGGTGCGAACTACGGCATGCAATTCCGCATTAACTCGACATCGAGCGTTCTGGTGGCAATTTCCCGCCATCTGCGCGCGCTGCCCGGCCGCAAGAATCTGATTTGGGTTTCGGGAAGCTTCCCCTTCGACATACAGCTTAAAAACGCCGCCGATACCAAGAGGATGGACCCGATCCCCGGAACAGAGGGAGCGAACGAATTGGACCAACTACAATTGAAGGAACACGTTGCCATGGCGGCCGAGGCGCTGGATATCGCCGACGTGGCGGTTTATCCGGTCGTCGACACAGGTGGAGCAGCGCCGCGCCACGGAGGGCTTGTCACGTACGGCGGCGGCCCCTTGGGGGCACCGGTAGAAACGGAAATCCAAGCCCCGGAGAGCAGTAGCAGTAGCAGCCCCGCATTCACGGACGGACTGGCCCGGCGCACCGGCGGCAAGGCGTACCACGATAAAAAGGACATTACCGTCCCACTGCGTGAGGCGATGGCGGATTCGCTGTTGACATACGATATCGGGTTTTACCCTGAAAATGTGCAATGGGACGGCAGCTTTCATCGCGTGAGCGTGAAGGTGAACAGGCCAGGCGTTTCAGTTCGAGCGAGAGAAGGCTATTACGCAGTTCTAAAACCGGCGCTGACCCCGGAGGGGCTGCAAGGCGTTGTGGCGGCCGCCGCCCAGAGCCCCATCGATGCCTCGAAAATGCCCCTGACCGTGCATGTAGTTCCGACGAATGCTGCCGCGGCCTATGGTGGAACACCCCTGGGCCTGCTTGTTTCTCTTGATCCCAATTCAATTCATTTTGAGAACAAGGATGGAAAATACACGGGCAGCTTTGACCTTGCGTATGTGCAGCTTGACGACACGGGAAAGGTAATACGCGCGAAGCAGAAGGTGTTTCCGCTGAGTCTCTCGCCGGGCCAATACGCGCAATTCAGCAAAAAGCAGGTCGAGATGTCGGAAACTTTGTGGATTCTTCCGGCCGCTACCCGCTTTCGCGTAATCTTGAGCGACCCATCGACGGGAAACGTAGGTTCGGTGACTATCCCCATTGCGACTCCGAACGCGAAGCAATGACGCGACGTTTTTCATTCAAGCAGAGCGTCCCAACCGGTTCGCATTCGACCTGTGATTGAAAATTGTGACGAGGAGTCCATGCCAGGGCGGAATCGATCGCCGCGCATTTCCGAAATCGAGCGGCGCATTCTGCGCTCTCTCTGCCGATGCGCGGATGTCGACACCGCGCGCGAGCAGCCATTGCACGAACTGGAGAATCACCGCTGGCATGAGCCGGAACACCGGGTGGTTTACGAAGCGCTCGAGGGAGCCGGGAGACGCAGCGGAAAGCCGTTGCGCGAGCAACTCGCCGCAGAGGCTGTGCGCATGGGATTTCCAGACGTGAATTGGGCCGCCTATTTCGAGGCCCCGGATTCGCCCGCGGCGGACCTTCCCGAACTGCTCCGCGAATTGAGAGCCGCCGTGCGCGAGCGCTAAGCAGCCGAAGAGGAAATGGAGCCCGAGGCGATCTGGCGCAGAGCGTCGCGCAGGGCTTCGGACAGATCCTCGAGTGTCACCTGGCTCTTGCGGAATTGGATGCGCAGGTGAAACGCGCCATCGTCGGCGTGGTAATCGAAGACAAAGGGCTGGGGCCGCGGCGCGGCTTCGGTATCGTCCTTGCGCGCGCGACGGGCTTCATCGCGCGTGAGTCCGGTCTGTGCGATGCGCTGCACCAGCTCGTGCATCTTTTTCTCGCTGGGCTGGCGCGCCACCTGCAGCAGCAGGGATTTGGAGGCGATGCCCTTTTCGATGCAGGCCCGGCGAACGTCATCGGGAATCACGCGCAGAGCCATTGTTTCAGTGACGGATGAACGCGCGCGGCCGATTTTTTTGGCGATGTCGTCGTGGGTGTAATCAAAGTGATCCGCCAGGCGCTGCAAGCCGTCGGCTTCCTCGAAGGGCGTCAGGTCCTTGCGCTGCAGATTTTCGATTAGGGCGATCTCGAGCGTTTCGGCGTCGTCCGCGATTTTCTCAATGCAGGGGAGTTCGTGGAGGCCGGCCGCCTGGGAGGCGTGAAAACGGCGCTCACCGGAAATGATGTAGTAGGTGTCCTCGCGCGGGACGTAGCGGACGAGCAGCGGCTCGAGCACGCCCTTTTCGCGGATGGAATCGGCCAATTCGCGGATGTCGCCGATATTCTTGCGAGGCTGGTCCGGATTGGGGCGGACCTTGTCAATCGGGATCATGCGCCCGATGGACGCGCCGCTGAAGCTGGCGAGCGTTTCGACATAATGCGCGTCATGCCGCATCTTGAGAGTGACGGGCAACCCGATCCTCTTCGACACGATGTAATACCTCCTGAGCAAGTTTCTTGTACTCTTCGGCGCCGGAAGATTTCGGCGCATAGCTGAAGACTGTTTCCTTGTAGGCCGGGCTTTCCTCGAGACGCACATTCTTGCTGATGCGCGTTTTGAAGAGGGCGTTGCCGAACACGGCGCGGATCTGCTCGTGCGTGTCCCGCGAAATGTTTGTGCGCTTGTCGAAAAGAGTGATCACTACGCCGAGCACTTTCAATCCGGGGTTGGGACGCGCGCGAATGCGTCCGTAGGTTTCGAGCAGATCGTCGGTGCCCTCGATGGCGAAATAGGCCGCCTGAATCGGCACGAGCAGGTGCGTGGAGGCGACGAGCGCGTTTACCGTAAGAATGCCGAGGGCCGGCGGCGTATCAATTACGATGTAGTCGTAACTCCTGAGCACCGGGGCCAGGGCGTCTTTCAGTTTGAAGGGCGCGTCGAACTGCCCGGCGAGCTGCTGTTCCAGCCGGGCGAGCGCCAGCCTCGCGGGAGCCACAAAAAGGTTGGGGTCCTTGCTCGGACGGATCACTTTGGCCAACTCCACGGGATGTTCTCCGAAGACGTCGAACATGGTGGCTTGCACTTCGTCCGAACTGAAGAAGGCGATGGTAGCGTTTGACTGCGGATCGAGATCAATGAGCAGGGTGCGTTTCTTTTTCAGCGCGAGAGCGGCGGCGAGATTGATAGCTGTAGTGGTCTTTCCCACACCGCCCTTTTGATTGGCAACCGACAGGACGCAGGTCAATCCTTTGCCCCCCGCTTCCTTGTGTGCAACCCCAGGGCTATATATGGAATCCCGCAGCCCCGCTTGCACTACAAGTAGCGATACTGTACCTGCACTCGTACTCCCACTGCAAGCAAAATTTGTCAGCGGCCTGATTTGAAATCGGACGGAAGGAAAAGGGCGCGCGCGCTCTCTCTGTTAGTGAGTACCACGACCTATAGGGGAAGAGGATTTCTAAGGTATCGGGGTCTACCGATTCAATGGAGATTTGAAGTGGCGCAAGGGGGTGAATCCTTGCGCCACTATTCATCGTCCCTTAGGTTCGCTACTGTGCTGACGTCCCCCGGCGTGGTTGCAACTTCTTCCTCATGATGAAGAGCGCCACGATTCCCATGCCCAGCAGGATCATTGAATTGGGCTCGGGAGTCGGAACGTTAAACGTCAAGTTGTCGATTGCAATGGTGGCCGGCCAATCGAGGAAGTCGAGCTCGGTGACGCCGTTGACCGTAGTCGAATAGTAGCCAATGTACTGGGGCGCGGTTTCGCCAGTGCCATCAGCGGAGTGTGTGGAACTGCCGTCTGCGGCGGATCCGCTAGGCTTCACACTCGTAAAAGTAGCAATTGTCGGGTCACTGCCATTGCTGTTGTTGCCGGCCTCAAAGGTCAAGTCGGGAGTGCTGGTGCATCCAGTGGCGCCGGCAGCGCAGGGGAAGATCTCATAGTCGAAGCTTATGGTGCCGCTGATGGGAAAGTTAAACGTCAAATAAATTTCGTTCTTGGAGCCGACACCGATTTGGGTGCCATTGTCATTGGTGTCCGCGAGGAACTCCCCCGTGGTGCCGCTGACGAGATTATTAGAGATGCCTAGCGTGCCCGTCGGCGTAGCGGTGTTGGAGATAGCGCTAGGGGTCCCGTTATAGGTACCCAAAGTAAGCGGCTTGCCATCCGGGCCGACGACGTGGCCGTCGCCATCCCAGGTCTTGTCAGCCACCCCGCCATGCACGGTGACGGTACATGTGCCGCAGCCTGCCGCCGCGAGCGCCGAATCCATATACGTCTGGACGGCCGTAGCGGCAGCGCCGAGGCCGCTCGAATTGTTGGTTGCAGTCTTGCTGTAAGCCACCGAGTTATAATTGAAGTCGACGGTGTTCGCGTTCACTGCCACCGCGGCGCCCAAAATAACCAACGCGACAGCCAATAGCGGCGTTCGTGCGGCTTTGAGAACATTCTTGGCCCTTTGCTTCATTCTAAAGTACCCCTTGTCCTTAGTACTGTCCCTGCTGATAGTAGTAGTTCATCTCTTCTAATTGCACTTGGCATTCCACTATTCGCGGGCATTTTTTGTCACATAGCCCGGACCTAATTATCGGCTTATGATACGGTTACAAAATCTTGGAAGAAATTCGCTCGCTTCCTTCAAAACCACAATGTCCAGAAAAATGGCGATACATGGAAACCTGTATCCGCGCGAGCGTCGACGTCGGGGTTGTCTCAATTGGCGACAGGATTCGTGCAGGTAGGAGTACTGGTAAGGCTACGTCGTTCTTACATTTTATATCGGCCGAGGTCCTCGTCGTTGAGGTTCTCGAGCCACTTGCGCAGCTCTTCGTTCGAGCTTTTCTCGGAGGCGATGTTGGCCATCTTCGAATTCTTGAGCACCTGGTCGTCCACAAAAATGGGGCAATCAAGGCGCAGGGCGAGCGCGAGGGCGTCGCTGGGCCGCGAATCGAGGGACATCATGTGGCCGTCGCGCTCCATCCAGATCAGGGCGTAGAACGTGTCTTCTTTCAGATCGCAGACAACCACTTTCTGCACGCGCACATCCAGGCCTGTCAGGACATTTTTCAGCAGATCGTGGGTCATCGGCCGCGGGGTCTGTACCTTTTCGATTTCGAGGGCGATGGCGTTGGCTTCGTAAATTCCCACCCAGATAGGCAGGACTCCGCTGCCCTGCGTTTCCTTGAGCACGACGACGGGCATGTTCGTGGCCGGGTCCATCATCAATCCGCGGATCTTGACCTCGAGTTCCATGGCGACCTCCCGTACCTCTACACCACTTGCTCGCCCACCAAACTGTTCGGCCCCGCGCGAGTCACCCTCAGTTGTAGATATTGTCCCAGAAGACTTTCGTCGGGCGAAGTGAAATTTATGATTCGATTGCTGGAAGTGCGTCCGGCCCACTGCGCCTTAGCGGCGTGCCATGCGTCCACGAGCACCTCGAACTGCGAGCCGACGAGCTTTTCGTTTCGGGTCGCCTGAATCTCTCTTTGGCGCTCCTGCAGGATGGCGAGCCGCCTTCCCTTCTCTTCCTCCGGAACGGCGTCCGGCATGGTGAGCGCCGTCGTATTCGGGCGCGGCGAGTATTTGAAGGAGAAGATGGCGTCGTAGCCGGCGGCGTCGAGCAGGCTGAGGGTATCGTCGAAATCGGATTCCGTCTCGCCGGGAAATCCCACGATGATGTCGCTGGTCACGCTGATGGACCGCCGGGCATTCCTGATCCATGAAAGTTTTTCCAGATACTCCTCGCGGGTGTACGTGCGCCGCATGGCGCGCAGCACGCGCGTAGAGCCGGACTGCACGGGTAGATGGACGTGTTCGCACAGAGCCGGAGTCGAGTCAATGGCCTCGACGATTTCACGGGTGAAATCATTCGGATGCGAAGTGGTGAAGCGCACGCGGCGGATGCCCCGCACGGCCGCGACCTCGCGCAGAAGCCCCGCAAAATTCAGCCCGCGTGGGGATGGATCGTGGTAAGAGTTCACGGTCTGCCCGAGCAACTGGATTTCCGTGTAGCCGTCGCCAGCCAGCCGCCGCGCCTCCGTGAGAACGGAATCGCTCGGTCGGCTTCGCTCCGGCCCGCGCGTATGCGGCACCACGCAATAGGCGCAGGAATAATCGCAGCCCTCGATGATCGTCAGATAGGCGCGGAAGGGATTATCGCGCTTCGTGATTTCCGTCTCGAATGTTTCGTCCGTGTCCAGATCGAGGCCAGCGACCCTGCGGCCGCCCGCTTCGAGCTCGCCGAGCAGTTCCGGCAGGAGGCGGTAGCTTGCAGAGCCGCACACCAGGCTCACCCATGGGGCGCGCTTGAAAATTCCCTGCCCTTCCTGCTGCGCGACACATCCGAGCACGCCGAAGATTTTTTCGTTCGCGGAGGCTTTCCAATCGCCCAGCCGGGCGAAAACTTTCTGCGCGGCCTTTTCCCGGATGCTGCACGTATTGAGCAGCACCAAATCCGCCTGTGCCGCGCTGTCAACGGCGCGATAGCCGCGCTCAAGCAGAACACCGGCCACTTTTTCCGAGTCGTGCGCGTTCATCTGGCAGCCGAACGTCTCGATGTAGAACGCTTTCCCTGGAGCGATGCTCGCGGTAACTGGTGCAGGAGAGATCGGTCCCAGCACGCGCTCATCAAGCTGAAACTTGCCCGTCAAGCGTTCGATGCCGACATCAAACGTTTTGCTCATGGCTCGAATTCGATTCTAGCATAGGCGCACGGGTTCGTTTGTTGAGGGGCGCGGCGCGACTCATGCCGTCCAAAGCGCGGCATGCGGCGCAGATCGCGCCTAGATGTAAACGGCCGGCCCGATATTGCCTACGGATTCGCTTTGGGCCGCGCGGGCGCAGGAGTAGAAGGTTCTCCCTGCTGTGCGCCGGGAGGAGCAAACGGAGTAGGGGGAGGAGGAGACGGCTTGAAGTACTGATCATTGTAATCCGCGTGCACGGAGCCGGTGATTTCTTTTATTCTGTCTTGGAAATCCTGCTGAGCAACCGCGCCCGAGATTTGATCCCTGACCTGATCGAGCGGCACCGCATCCATGCTTTCCACCTTGAAGAACACGATGTTGAAAGGCTCGTCGTGGATTTTGCTCACCTCGCCGGGCTTCAGCGAGAAAATGTCGTCGGACTCATCCGGCGGGAACATATTCCTTCGCTTCACGCCGAAATCCGTCTTCCCCGGCTGCGATGTAAGGCCCAAGGTGGCGTAGATTTCCTTTTCGGCCTGGTCCGGATCTTCCCCTTTGGCTACACGGTCGCGCGCATCCGCGGCCGCTGCTGCCGCGCTCTTCGCGAAATCGTCCTTATTCTTGGCGCTCGGGTCGCTCTTAGGTATGGATACTTGGTCAAGCTTGACTTGCTGGTATTGGGAAATGTTCTTCTGATAGTAGGCTTGTATTTCCTCGGGGGTGGGATGGGCGTACTGCGCCTGTAATTCGAGGCCATACCTGGTCGCCAGCCCTTGGATTTGCAGCAACCGCAGGTACTCCTTGGCTACGGGATCATTTTCTATCCCGGCCTTTTCAGCGGCGTTACTCACAATCAGCATCTGCACATATTTCTCAGCCACCTCGCGCGTGCCCGGCACGGAAACGGCGTGCAGGAGATTGTCGTACTGTTCCTTGGTGATTACGGTGGTGCAGGAGTTGGCGTCGGCGGCCCCGGCATTTTTCTCCGCGCTGGTGCAAAGGCCATGAAGGGTGATTACGGCGTCGCCGGGCGCCACGACGGCGGTGGTCGGCGGTGCAGCTTGCGGTGCGGTGGTCGGCGGTGCCGGAGCCGGATTTGTCGCGCTTTGAGCCTGAACGATCCCCGCGGCAAGGATGAGAGCGAGCCAAATTCGAATCATGGTTGAAATGCCTCTCATAAAATTAGAATTTTCCTGCTTGGCACCACCGGCCAAGGCCATTTTACCCCTAAATGATTTGTTCCGAAAGATGGAGGGCATCGGTCATGGGGTCGATTCAAACGGCGGAGGCTTTGTTGCCCGATTCGCATCCGTTTGACCGTCTCCCATGCGTGTGTTACGTTATTTCCGGGCGGATTGAGAGACTCTATTCCCCGGAGGAAGAACAATTTCTGGCCTGGCACTCCTTCTCTTTGCCAGCCCGCTCACGCTTCTTGAGCAAACGAGCGGGGTGGCGCGCGTTATTCTCGGAATCCTTTTCATCTGCTCGATATTCTCCTGGGCGCTGATTTTTCAAAAGTTCTATCAACTCGGCGGATTGGACCGTAAAGCCGCCAAATTCCTGCAAACGTTCCACGCGGGCGGCGGCCTTCCGAATCCCCGTGCGCTACGTACCGGGTCGGGCGATAGTCCTCTTATAGCGGTGTATGAGGCGGGTTACGCCGAACTCTCCGCGCAGCTCAGTGGCGCGAACGCTCGTCCCGGAACAAGCCCGGCGGCGGGAGCCACGGTGAGGAACCCGAATGCCATCGGCGTCGAGATGCAGACAGCGGCGGGCGAGGAGGTTCGGCGCCTGGAACAGGGGATGTCCACGCTGGCGACCATCGCATCGGTTTCTCCATTTATAGGATTGTTTGGAACAGTCTGGGGCGTGATGGACGCTTTTTCCGGGCTGGGTGACGCGGGCGCGGCCAGCCTTCGCGCCGTGGCGCCGGGGATTGCCGAGGCGCTCGTTACCACAGCGGCAGGCCTTTTCGCAGCCATTCCTGCGCTCGTCGCCTACAACCACTATCTCCACAGCATTCGCGGCGTGGCGGCGCGCATGGACGCCTTCGCATCGGAATTCACCGCCAAAATCGAGACGATGTACAGCTCCTAGCTGAGAGAGCCATCGCTATGCCGCACATCCAACGCGAGACCGGCACAACACTTTCGGAAATCAACATGGTGCCGTTCATTGACGTTGTGCTCGTTCTGCTCATCATCTTCATGATCACCGCGCCCATCCTTCAATCGGGCATTGACGTGGATGTGCCAAAGACGAAGACGGTGAAGGAGCTGACGCAAGTGCGCATGGTGGTCACCATTGACCGCGGCCAGCGCGTCTATCTGAACGACAAGCCCGTCAATATTCACGAGATCGGCAAGCAAGTCGTGGCCCAGTCACACGACGCAAGCCAGCAGGCCGTGTACGTCCGGTGCGACGAGACCGTGCCCTTCGGCAGTTGGGCCACTGTCGTGGACGCGCTGCGCCAGGCCGGCATCCAGAATATTAGCGTAGTGACGCAGCCGCTGAGCGAGCTGCCAGAGGCAAAATAAATGGCGTCCGCCGCAGCAATTCGCCCGCCGGACAGCCTGAAAAAGCCACTTTGGTGTTCCCTTTTTGTCCATGGCGCGCTCATATTAAGTGTGGTGATTTCGACCTTATTTGCGCCGCGCGTGGAAACCTGGGGTGGTCCCGGCGGGTCGGTTGCGGTCAACCTGGTGGGCAACGCACCCGCCATTCCGCTGCCCACGCCGGAGGAACAGAGCCCCAATCGCGTGGTGGACGAATCGAAGGGGATGTACAAATCGGAGCCGCAGCCCAAGCCGGAACAGAATGCCACTCCCATTCCGCAGTTCCAGCAGAAGAAGCCTCCCAAGATCATCTCGCGGCCGTCGAAGCTGCTCGAAAACCAGGTTCCGCCCCCGCCGAACGCGATACCATATGGAGGCGGCGGAACGCCGACGGTCCCCACGACGTCCTTTGCGATGGGAGCGGGAAGCACGCAGGGCGGCCTGGGCTTCAGCGGCGCGGCAGGAGGCGATTTCGGCTCGCGCTTTCCGTGGTACGTGGAGGGAGTGCAGCGGCGCGTCAGCGGCAATTGGTTGCAATCCAGCGTGAATCCGGCCCTCGCGTATGCGCCGCGCGTGATTGCGAATTTCACGATTTTACGCAACGGAACGATTACGAATATTCAGATCACGCAATCGAGCAACGATTCATCCGTGGATACTTCGGCGATCCGGGCGATCCAAGCCTCCAGCCCGCTGGGTGGCCTGCCGCCGGAGTATCCCGGCTCGGCAGTGAATGTTACATTTTGGTTCGACTATCATCGGTGAGGACATGACGCGAAAATTCGCACTTCTCGCAGCAGGATTCGTCGCATGCGCGGCACTCTTATCTTTTGCGCCGCGCCCCGCGGCGGCTCAAGGAACGCAGCAAGGATGGTTCCAGACGGGCACTGGGCTGGGCGTCTCGAAGGTGCGGCTCGCCGTGCCGGACTCTGCGTCCCGCTCCGCGGCCGCGCAACCGCTCGAAAAAACTTTTCACGACGTTTTGTGGACCGACCTCGGGTACAGCGGGATCGTTGACCTGGTGAGCCCCAGCTTTTATCCGCTTCAGGCGCCGAGCCAGCCGAGCGAGCTCCACGCACAAGACTGGACCGCGGCCCCGGCGAACGCCTACATGGTGGCCTACGGCAGCTTGACTGTGGATGGCACGAATCTTGCCGCCGCCGGATTTCTTTCCGACGTCCACAATCCCGCGTCCCCGCCCGCCATTCAGAAGATTTATCGCGGCTCGGCCACGGATTCCGACGCACGCCGCCTGGCGCATCAGTTTGCCGACGATATCATTGCCGTATTGAGTGGCGGACTGCCCGGCATCGCGCAGACACAGATCGCCTACGAGAGCGCCCGAAGCGGCTACACGGAAATCTGGGCGATGGACTACGACGGCGCGAACCAGCATCAGCTGACGCATCAGCGATCCATCTCTCTTACGCCGCGATGGTCGCCGGATTCCACGCGCATCGCCTTCACCTGTTACGAACCCTATGGGCGCGCCATGGCCGCTGAAATTTGCATCTACTCGCTGGCTTCCAATCACCTGATCGCTTTCCCGCGCTATCCCGGGACAAACAGCTCGCCCGCATGGTCGCCCGACGGCTCGAAGATCGCATTCATGGCGAGCCTGGCCGGCTATCCGGAAGTCTATATTGCCGATGCGGACGGGGCACATATGCATCGCATCACGTTCGCCGCCGGCGTCAGCACATCGCCTGCGTGGAATCCGAAGACGGGCAATCAGGTCGCTTTCATCAGTGATCGCGACGGCACGCCGGCCCTTTTCATAGCAAACTCCGACGGCACGAGCGTCCAGAAAATGCCCCTGCCGGATATGCAATACGTCTCCGATCCGGCGTGGTCGCCCAATGGACAACTACTGGCTTTCAGCTGGAGGCGTCCCGAGGGGAACTACGATATCTACGTCATGGACATCGTGAGCCACGAGCTCGTTCAACTGACGGCCAACGAAGGCCGAAATGAGCGGCCCAGTTGGGCGCCTGACGGGAGGCATCTGGTTTTTGAGTCCACGCGCACGGGCAAACGCCAGGTGTGGACCATGCTGGCCGACGGCAGCCAGCCGCGCCAGTTGACGTTCGAGGGGCAGAATGGTTCGCCCAACTGGTCGCAGCGATGAGCACGCCGCGGCCCCGGTAGCGCCGAAATTTGTTGCTCGAGAATTGGTTCCATGGATGTTCAAGTTCAGTCAGTAAAATTTCATTTTCGCGTTCCTCAGCTAGGAACGTCGAAGGAGGCTTGAAATGCAGCTCGGTACTTCTCGGAAGCTCGCACTGCTCGTCAGCATGGTGACTCTTGCCGTGTTACTCGGCGCCTGCAAGAAGCAGGTCGCCGCGCCACCTCCCGCTCCTCCTCCCGCGCCGGCGGCGAAGCCGACCGTCACGCTCAACGCTTCCCCGGCCTCGATTAATGCCGGCGACACGGCGACGCTCTCATGGTCGTCCACGGATGCCACGGACCTGGACATCGAGCCGGGCGTCGGGAAAGTCGCGCCGCAAGGCTCGACGCCTGTAACGCCGACCCAAACGACCAACTACACGATCACGGCTACCGGTTCGGGCGGGAGCGCCACGGCCAGTGCCAGCGTGGAAGTAGCAGCGGTGCCGCCTCCTGCCGCTCCTGCGCCCGCGGCGCAGCCGAACGTAAGCGATCTATTCGACCAGAACGTGAAGGATGCCTTCTTCGATTTGGATAAGTCCGATCTTCGCGACGACGCCCGCGCGTCGCTCACGGCGGATGCGGAATTCCTGCGGTCCTATCCGGACGTCAAAGTCTCAATCGAAGGGCATTGCGACGAACGCGGCTCGGAAGAGTACAACCTGGGTCTCGGCCAGCGCCGCTCCGACGCCGTGAAGAACTATCTTGTCTCGCTCGGTATCTCGGCGGACCGTATGACCACCATGAGCTGGGGCAAGGAGCACCCGTTCTGCGGCGATCACAATGAAGATTGCTGGCAGCAGAATCGCCGTGGCCACTTCGTCATGGTGAAGTAGCAATCAGCCGCTTGTTTGATCCTCTCCGGTTCCGCCGCTCGGGACCGGAGAGGGTCGCCGGTTTCCTTTCGGGGCTCGGGCTCGTGAAATTATCTACATCCCAGCAAGGAGGCACTCCTTTGCGAACACGATGGATTTTGCTGGCACTCGCAGCGATGTTTTTCGGCGCCGTGGGAGGGGCCATTTTCGCCCCTCAGCCCGCCGGCGCCGTCAACAAGGATATGATCGAACTCCAGCAGCAGGTCTCCCAGCTCCTGCAGGGGCAGCAGGACCTGCGCAGCGATTTGGACTCGAATTCCGCCACGCTGAAGACGCTTATCCAGCAATCTCTCGATGGCGTCAATCAGCTCAACGGTCAGATGAGCTCGCTCCAAAAAGCGGTGCAGGAGGTCCAGGCCAACACCGGCTCTAGCATCAGCTCCATGACGCAGCAGACCCAGGGAATCTCGGACAACGTGCAGGACGTTCAGGCGCGCGTGGCCAAGCTTGCCCAGCAGATGACGGACATTCAGAATCTGCTCCAAAGCATTGACGCCAGAGTTGCCGGCAACTCTCCCGCGGGCGCTTCCTCGGACGCAAGCCCCGCCGGCGCACCGGGCTCCGGCTCCGCAAGCCCCGATAATTCGGCGAGCGCTCCGATGGCGCCGATTTCCGCCGACACCCTTTACAGGAATGCCCTGCGCGATTACAACAGCGGCAACTACACTCTGGCGCGCCAGGAGTTTTCCAGCTACCTGAAGAATTTTCCGGAGAACGATCTCACATCGAATGCCCAGTTCTATCTAGGCGAAATTTACTACGCACAGAACGATTTCAAGAGCGCCATCGCGGCTTACGACAAGGTGCTGGCGAACTATCCCAAGAGCTTCAAGCAGGGCGCTTCCCTTCTGAAGAAAGGCATGGCGGAACTGGAGCTCGGCCTGAAGGTTTCCGGCACGCGCGACCTGCGCGAAGTGGTACATCGCTTCCCCGAATCCGATGAAGCGCGCCGGGCCGAGGAGCAGTTGCATCAAATCGGCGCAGCCACTAGTCCCCGCTAAATGCCGCACGGCTCGCGCGGAACGAACGGGGAGGGCTCGATACCATCCCTCCCTGCGCGGGGCAATTCTTAACTTTTATCCCGCGTCTGCTTCGGCTATACTCCCGCCCATGTCCGTTAACAAAGCCATTCTCGTAGGGCGCCTGGGCCGCGACCCGGAGACGCGGTATACCTCCGGCGGCCAGGCCGTGGCCAACTTCACGCTGGCCACCGATGAATCGTACAAAGACCGTGCCGGCGAACGCCAGAAGCGCACCGAATGGCACCGCATCGTTTTGTGGGGGAAGCTCGCCGAGATCGCCCAGCAGTATTTGAAAAAGGGGATGCTCGTCTACGTCGAAGGCCGCATTCAGACCCGTCAGTGGGAAGACAAGCGCGACGGCCAAAAGCGCACCACCACCGAAATCGTCGGCAACGTGATGCGCATGCTTACCTCCCGCGCGGAAAGCGCCGCTGCAGGCGCTGGAGCCGGAGCACCCGCTTCGAGCGCATCCCGCACGCAAGACCCGGACTTCGAAGGCGTTCCCGCCTCCGACGAGCCGCCCGCACCGGAAATCTCAGACGAAGATATTCCGTTCTAGGATTTCACTCCGGAAGTGTATCGCGAGGAAACCAAGCCCGAACAAGTGTGAATCGTCACGGACGCACGCAATTCAACTAATGCGCGGCTTGATCTTTCGCTCTTTGCTCGTCGATGCGCTGCATAAAGGCATCGAATTTGGGCTGCTGCTCCGGGGTGAGGAGCGCGCGGATGCGGGCCCGGCTCTGCTGCCGAATCTGTTCTCTTTGTGAGTCGAGCGGGGCATAGAGCGCCCTCCACTGCGCGCGCGTGTCGTCAATGATTGCCGTGACCTGGGTCTGCTGATCGGGCGTTAACTGAAGCTCCCGCGTAAAGTCCGCCACCACCTGATTCACCGGCTTCATTCCGGCCGTATGAATTTCCTGCTGGCCCCACACACGCTCGCCCCACAGGTGCGTGGCAACCGCTCCGAGCAACGCGCCCAGCATAAAAACCACCGCAATCAGAAGCGCGGCCTCGCCCCGGCCCTTAGTTTTTTCCATTTCCATGCTCACTCCCCGCCACTATCATCAACACGTCATCCCGGCTTGCCGGCTGCTGCGCCGGATCGGGAGAAAAAATGTCGTGTGTCTCTGTCTCAATCGCTACCGTGTTGTTCCCGCCGGCCTGACCATGCCACACCGTGGAATACGTAACCAGGAATGCCAGCGCCAGCGCAGCCGTTGCTGCGAACCTCCATGCCAGCGAGACGAACGGGTGCCAGAATTTCGCCTCCTGCGCGCTCGGTCGCTCCGCGCTGCGAATTTGCGCCATCACGATGCGCGCAAACGCCGGCCCTGGCTCTGGCGCCGGGCCAGCCAAAATGCCCGCCATTTTCAGCAGGCGCGCGCTCGACGCTGCTTCGTCAAGCGCAGCGCGGCAGGCCGCGCAAGTCTTCAAATGCGCCGTGGCCCTCTCCGCTTCGGCGCCGGCCAAATCGCCGGCGAGATAATCCTCCAGCAGTGTCTCGTACGCAGCGCAGGCGCGCTCGATATATCCTTTATCCGTATCCGCTTCGCTCAATTTATCGCTTCCTTTCCGTCGCCGTGGAAGACATTCCCCGCTGCTTGTTCCGCAGCTTCTCGCGCCGGTATACGTCCATTATTTTCCCGCGCGCCCGGAAGAGCCGGACCTTCACCGTATTTACGTTGAGATCCAGCATCTCCGCCAATTCCTGCACCGAAAACCCCTCCACTTCTTTCAACATCAGCAAATCGCGATCCTGTTGCGGCAGCTTTTCCAGTATCTGTTCGATTGCGTCTCTCGCTTCCGCTCGTTCGCTGGGGTCCTCCGGCGGCCGGGCCGCGGAAACGATGCCGTCCAGCCGCGATACCTGCTCCTCCGACAAATCCGACTCGTACACCAGCGGCCGAATTTTCTTCTTCCTCAGATAATCCCAGCATTCGTTCACCGTGATCCTGTAGAGCCAGGTCGAGAACGCCGCGCGCTGGTCGAATTTCCCGAGCGACAGGTATGTCTTCAAAAACACCTGCTGCGCGATGTCTTCTACATCCTCCGGCCTCCTCAGAATTCTCCCCACCAGCCGGAACACGCGCTGCTGGTGGCGGCGGACCAATTCCTCGAAGGCGGCCTCTGTTCCATTCTGGCACAGCCGCACGAGCTCTCGGTCGTTTTCCTGGCTCCCGTCGCGTCCCGGTGACGTGGTCAGCGGCCGGAGGCCCGGTCTGGCATCTTGTGGGACGTGCGTCATGTGATTCCGGTTACATCAGAGATTTCCACAGGGGAAATAAAAGTTACGTCGCACAATCGTTTTTTGCTTGTCCTCTGTGCTAGTCCATGCAACAATAGCATCATGATAATCGGAGATCGTATCCGTCTTTTGCGCGAAACGAAAAAACTATCTCAAGGCGACATCGAAAAGCGCACGGGTTTGCTTCGCTGCTATATCTCGCGCGTCGAGAACGGCCACACCGTTCCGGCGATCGAGACGCTTGAAAAGCTGGCGCGAGCCATGGAAGTTCCGCTCTACCAACTCTTCTACGATGGCGAAGAACCCCCCGAGCTTCCGAACCTTCCCAAGAGGAAGAGTGCGGACGATATCGTCTGGGGCAGTAAGGGAAAAGAGGCGCGTTATTTGGGCCGTTTTCGCAGGTTGCTCGGTCGCATTGAAGAACCCGACCGCCGGCTTCTGCTTTATATGGCCCAGAAAATGGCCGCCCGATAAGGGCTTTTCGTCTCACTCCCATTCTATCGTGCTCGGTGGTTTCGAGCTGATGTCGTAGACGACCCGGTTCACGCCGGGCACTTCGTTTACGATCCGCGCAGAAATCCGGCCAAGCACGTCCGCGGGCAGTCGCGACCAGTCCGCCGTCATCGCGTCCAGCGAATCCACCACTCGCACAACGATCGTGTGCCCATACGTTCGTCCGTCGCCCATCACTCCCACGCTTTGCACCGGCAGCAGCACCGCAAACGCCTGCCAGACTTTGTCGTAAAGCCCCGCGCGCCGGATTTCCTCCACAACCACCGCATCTGCCCCGCGCAGCGTCTCCAGCTTTTCCTTTGTCACATCGCCTAGTAACCGTACTGCTAGTCCCGGCCCGGGAAACGGCTGCTTGACCAATATCTCTTCCGGCAGCCTTAATTCGCGCCCAATCTGCCGCACCTCATCCTTAAACAGGTCCCGCAGCGGCTCGATCAGCTCAAACGGCATATCGGCTGGCAGGCCGCCCACGTTGTGGTGCGATTTAATCACGGCGGACGGCCCCTTCACCGAGACCGATTCGATCACGTCCGGGTAGAGCGTGCCCTGCACCAAAAATTTCACCGGCAATCCCTGGGACGCCGCCGCGATCTTCCGCGCTTCCTCCGCGAACACGCTTATGAACTCGTTCCCGATGATCTTGCGCTTCTGCTCCGGGTCGGCCACGCCCTTAAGCCTGCCTAGAAACCGCTCGGAGGCGTCCACGCCGATTACGTGCAGGCCGAGCCGCTCGCGCAGCATTTCGAGCGTCTCGCGAAATTCGTTCCGTCGCAGCAGGCCCGTGTCAACAAAGATGTTCGTCAACCGGTCACCCATGCCGCGATGTACCAGCACGGCGGCGACCGTGGAATCCACGCCGCCGCTTAGCGCGCAGATCGCGCGCGCGCCTTCGGTCCGCTTCCGGATGCCTTCGACGGTCTCGGCGATGAACCCTGCGCGGTTCCAGTTCTTCTTCGCGCCGCAAATCGCGAACACGAAGTTTTCGAGAATTTGCGTTCCGCGATCCGTGTGATTCACTTCCGGGTGGAATTGCACGCCGTAAAGTCTACGGCCCCGATTTTCGATCGCCGCCACGGCATTGTCCGTCCGCCCCGCCACTTCAAAGCCCGAGGGCAGTTCCACCACGCTATCACCGTGGCTGCTCCAGGCCTTCAACGGGCTGGGAAGTCCGGCGAAGAGCGCCGAATTGGCCTCGATTTCGAGCTGAGCCGGGCCATACTCGCGCCGTTCCGCGCGCTCCACTTTTCCGCCCAGCGTATGCGCCAGCCATTGCATCCCATAGCAGATTCCGAGAACGGGGACACCAAGTTCCAGCACTTTTGGATCGCACACCGGCGCGCCCTCGTCATACACGGAGCTCGGGCCTCCCGACAGCACAATTCCTACCGGCTCCTGCGCGCGTATCTCCGCAGCGGAGGCCGTGCATGGCAGGACCACCGAAAACACCTGCTGCTCGCGGATGCGCCGCGCGATCAGCTGCGTGTATTGCCCTCCGAAATCCAGCACCACAATTCCCTGCTTCGTGCTCACCGTGCCTCCGTGTTCTTTCCGCGCCGGCGCTCCGCTAGTTGCCGCCATTTGCCCCGCCGTGTCCGCTTCCCGTTGCCCAATGCTTCTTGTGCGTGCCCTCGGAGAACAGCGAAAGGTCCACCGCGTCGGCCATGGCCTTATACCCGGCGTCATTCGGGTGAAGGTGGTCGCCGCTATCGAATGCCGCCAGGAACTTTGTCGGGTGGTTGGGATCGCGCATGGCAGCATCGAAATCAATCACGCCGTCAAACGCCCTGCTTGTGCGCATCCAGTTGTTGATCGCCTCGCGCTTGGCCTCGGCGTCCGGCGAACAATAACTCTCTCCTTCACACGGCGTCAGCGTGCCGCCGAAAATCCGGATGCCGCGCGCGTGCGCCCGCTCGATGAGCTGCCGATAGCCGGCGATAATATCCTCCGCGCTGACCGCCTGATCGGCCTGCGCCGGGTTATTGGAATATCGAATATCATTGGTACCTTCGAGAACGATCACATCCTCGACGCCCGCCTGCGCCAAAGCGTCGCGGCCAAAACGCGCGAGAGCGTTGCTCCCGGTTTGGTCGTGCCATATCCGGTTGCCGCCGATCCCGGCATTGAGAACGGCCAGGTTGTGTTCGCCGGGCTGTGCCAGGAGCCGCCGCGCAAGGTCGCTCGGCCAACTGCGGTCGGCATCCAGCGTGGACTTCGATCCATCCGTAATCGAATCGCCGAAAGCCACGATCGCGGCCGCCGCCGGAGAGGCGACGACATCTACCCCCGCGAGCCAGTACCATGAAGCTTGCTTCGTCGCATCCGGGATTTCGGCTTTCGCCGTGAAGTCGCCCGGCCCCGAAATGTAAGTCGTGTGCAAACCGTTTGAATGCCACGTGGACACGCCCGCTTTATTCGGCACGTAGATACTGACCGCCAAATCGCCCGATTCGGGCACATCGAGAGCGACGCTATCGCTGAGCATCTCGGCGCCGGGCGGAATCGTGATGGACGCGCGCCCGCTGAAGGTCAGCGGACGGTCGGACCCCGGCACAATCGCGCTTCCATCGGCGTGAATCGCGATGTGCGCCGCCCCGATTGCCAGTGATGCCGTCCCAAACGTGTTCGAGAGCCAGACGCGCGCTCGATGCCCGCCGATGGTCGTATGCACGATCATGCGCACCGTCTGATTTTCAAATCCTTCCGCGGGCACCGTGCGTACCGTGGAATTGACCGGCCCCTGCATGGATGTGCTCCATGTGCCGACCCAGTGCTGGGGCGTATCCTTTCGCGCCGGCACTACTGGCGCAGCCAGTATCGCAGCTAGCGCAATGGCCGCCACGCCTATTCGCGGCAATCTCCCCGGCCCAAAGCGCATCCTCTTTCCTCCAATTGAATCGTGGGGCCGCGCAACCATGCGCGGCGGCGCTATTTCAAAACAATATTCACCAATTTCTTTGGCACCACCACCGTCTTCGCCACCTGTTTTCCAACCAGCAGTTGGGCGATGCGCGGGTCTTTCAGCGCCCGTTCGACCGTCTCCTCGCCGCTCATTCCATCATCCACCAAAATTTTCCCGCGCAGCCGCCCGTTGATCTGAATGATCACCTCAATCTGCTCCTCGCGCGTAAGGTCTTCGCGGTAGGCCGGCCACTTTTCACGTACGAGCCCCTCTCGATGACCCAGCATCTGCCACAGCTCCTCCGCGATGTGCGGAGTCATCGGCGAAAGCATCAGGACCATCGCCGCCAGCACGCCCTTGAGAATCGCAGGCGAGACGTCCGCGTCGAGCGGCTCCTGCGCTTGCAACTCGTTCAGCAACTCCATCAGCGAGGAGACGGACGTATTGAAATGCCAGCGCGCCTCGAATTCGTGCGTCACGCGTTTCAGAGTCTGATGCGTCTTTCGCAGCAGAATCTTCTCTTTGGGCGTGCAGCTCGCGAAATCGGTCTTCGCATTCCAATCAATTTCGATTCCGCGCAACCTCTCCGCATGCTTTTCCACCAGGCGGTAAACCTTGTTCAGAAACCGCACCGAGCCTTCGATGGACTCCTCACTCCACTCCAGGTCCTTCTCCGGCGGCGCCGCGAACAGCGTGTACATCCGTCCCGTGTCGCACCCATATTGCTCCGCCATTTCCATCGCGCCCACTACGTTCCCGCGTGATTTGGACATGGCCGCGCCGCCCTTCAGCACCATCCCCTGCGTGAAAAGCTTGGCCACCGGCTCGCGATGATTCGTGAGGCCCAGGTCGTTCATCACCTTGCAAAAAAAGCGCGAGTAGATCAGGTGCAAAATGGCGTGCTCAACCCCGCCGATATACTGGTCAATGGGAAACCAGTAGCGTACTTTCTCCTTATCGAACGGCGCGCGGCTGTTGTGAGGATCGGTGTAACGATAGAAGTACCACGAAGAGTCCACGAACGTGTCCATGGTATCCGTCTCGCGCCGCGCCGGCCCTCCGCATTTCGGGCACGTGGTGTTCACGAATTCGGGCACGCTCGCGAGAGGCGACTGTCCTTGCACGCCGAGCGCCGCCTTTTCCGGCAGCCGCACCGGCAATTGATCGTCCGGCACGGGCACGATCCCATCCTTCTCGCAGTACACCACGGGGATGGGCGTTCCCCAGTACCGCTGCCTCGAGACGCCCCAGTCCTTCAGCCGGTACGTGGTTTCGCCGGCGCCGAATTTTTTCGCCGCAGCGTCCGCCGTCATCCGCTCGATGGCTTGCTCGGACGTGAGCCCTGTGTACGGCCCCGATTCGACGAGCCGCCCATACTCCGTCGAGGCCTCGCTCATGTGCTCGGGCCGCAACGCAGCGCCTTGCGCCGGTTGCACGACGATCTTCACGGGCAGCCGGTATTTTTCGGCAAATTCGTAGTCGCGCTGATCGTGCGCCGGAACGCACATCACTGCGCCCGTCCCATATTCCGCCAGGACGAAATTCGCAACCCATACCGGAACGTGCTCTCCCGAAAACGGGTTCACCGCGAATCGCCCGGTGAAAAATCCGTCCTTTTCGGCGGTGGCAACGTCGGCGGCGCGCACGCTTTTCTGGCGCATGGCCTTGAGCTGCGCTTCCATGGCTGCATATCCCGGCACGCCCGCGAGCAATTTCCCGAGTTCCGGATGCTCCGCCGAAAGCAAAATTGCCGACGCGCCATAAATCGTGTCCACCCGCGTCGTAAACACTTCCAGGCTCTGGCCTTTCATTCCCGCGATCTCGAATCGCACGCGCGTCCCGCGCGATTTCCCGATCCAATTTCGCTGCATCAGCAGCACGCGCTCCGGCCATCCGGCCGCGAGTTGCGCCATGCCGTCGAGCAGTTCATCCGCATACTGCGTGATTCGCAGAAACCACTGCTCGAGTTCCCTGGTTTCCACCCGGGTCGTTTCATGACGCCAGCAGAAGCCGTCAACTACCTGCTCGTTGGCCAGGACCGTCTTGCATTCGGGGCACCAGTTCACCCGGCTCTTCTTCCGGAACGCGATTCCCTTCTCCAGCATGCGCAGGAAGAACCACTGGTTCCAGCGGTAGTATTCCGGCTCGCACGTGGAAAGTTCGCGCCGCCAGTCGTAGCTGAACCCAAAACGATCGAGCACTCGACGGAACTCCTCGACGTTCGCTCGGGTCCAGTCGCGCGGGTGCGTCGCGTTTTTGATGGCCGCATTTTCCGCCGGCAGGCCGAAGGCGTCCCATCCCATGGGGTGCAGCACGTTGTAACCGCGCATGCGCTTGTACCGCGCTACGGAGTCGCCGATGGTGTAATTCCGCATGTGGCCCATGTGCAGGGTTCCGGAAGGATACGGCAGCATCTCCAGCACGTAATATTTCGGATGGGACCCGTCTCCATCCTCCGCATGGAATGCGCCCTGCTCCTTCCATACACGCTGCCACTTGGCTTCGATTTCCTGCGGATTGTATTCAGCCACCTTCGAGCCTACTCCCTTCTCTTTTTCCCGCCGCGTCGCGGGCGCGCGTGCATGGTCGCCTTGCCCACCTTACGCACCTTTTTCTTCCGCGGCTTCATTCCCGATCCCCTGCTGGCAATCACTGCTATTCCTGCAAATTTCCACAGCGCCGCCACGTTCCTGCGATCGTCGCCCGGCTTGTCAATTGGCGTCTCCAAAATGAACGCGCGCCCGGCGAGCAGCGGATGATTCAGAATTCTCCCCATGGCCTCAAGCCCGATTTTTCCCTTTCCGATATGCTCGTGGCGATCCACGCGTGAGCCTAGCGGCGTCTTCGAGTCGTTCATGTGTATCACGGCCACGCGCTCAAGCCCGACAGCCTCGTCAATTTTCCGCAGCGTCGCTTCCAATCCCTCCGCCGATCGCAAATCCCATCCCGCGGCAAACATGTGCGCCGTATCCAGGCACACCCCCATGGGCAAAGCCGCGCAGGCCTTAAGAATCGCTGCGAGTTCCGTGAATCGCGAGCCGACGCAACTTCCCTGCCCCGCCGTGTTTTCGAGCAAAATTCGCAGCTCGCCGACCTTCAATCCCCGCGCCGCTTGCTTCAATCCATCCGCGATGGCCGCCACCGCGCCGTCCATTGGGCCGCCGCACGCGCTTCCCGGATGCGCCACCAGGTAATCCGCGCCCAGCGCCACGGCCCTTACAATCTCCTGGTGAAAGGCCTGTACCGAACGCGTCCGCAGCACACGGTCCTGCGACGCCATGTTGATCAGATAATTGCCATGGACCACGAGCGGCCCGAGGCCCAGCTCCGCGCGCCGCTGCCGGAAACGGGCGCCATCCGCCTCGGATATTCGCGATGCCCCTCGCGCCCACATACGCGGGCTGGCCGAAAATATTTGCAGCGCGTTCGCGCCCAGTCCGTGCGCGATTTCGAGCGCTCCTGTGATGTCCCCGGCGATGGACGTGTGGATTCCGATGCGCAGGCTGCCGTCTTTCCAGGCGGGAATTTCAGGTGCAGGGGGCGGCTCGGGACGGTACTCGTCGGCGGCGTCAAAAACCAGACTGCTCCGGTGTTGCTCTTCGATCATTCCCTGGGTTTGTCCGCTTGTTTAGCATCTCATTTTATCGGAAACGCCGCGCTTCCGCAAACGCGACGTGAAGACGACGGGTTTTGCAGCCCTTTCTTGTTTGTCCTTCTTTCGATACTTCGAGTATGATTCCCCCGCGTAAGGGGGATTTGTGAGCGTTGCATCAGGCGATCATCCAGTCACACCAAGTGAGCCGCGTGGCTTCAAGGGCAAACGCTGGCTCCTGACTATCTTCGCTCTGCTGGTTGTGAACGCCCTGCTCGATAAGGTGCTCAGCACGGGAACTCTTGCCGCGATACGTAAGGTCGACGATGCCTTTATTGCGCAGCTCGCGGCAGTCGAGCCCTTTCATCTCTCCAAACTGTATTATCACTTCGTTGCTTCGGGCGACCTTCAGGAGCGCAACCGTCCCACGGAATACGCTAACTTTGCGGAAGAGTGGCGCGAAAATTCCGCTCCTCCTCCGCCGACCCAAAATGCCGGCGAATTCCTCATCCGTATTCTTGCTGGGCCGTTTGTGGTGCTCTTTCACACCTGGAGCGAGGGCGCTGTGGCATTCCTGACTACACTCCTGGGACTCATCGTTGGAACCTTCTTCTGGTGGAATGCAGACAGCAACATCTACGCAAAGGTATTGCTCATTCCCGTCACAGGAAGCGCCTTCGTGTGGGTCCTCTGGGCCATTGCCGCGACGGCAGGCGGAGCTTTGCACTGGTTGGTGGCTCCGGCGGCAATGCTCACGACGATTCCCCTTTCGGGGATGCTCGCCAAGACGGTGATTGACGAACGCCAGCATGTCTTTGTCGAGCGAGCCGTGGGCAGAGTGATCAAGGGATCCGACGAGGCGCGCTAGGAAAAACGGGAACCGCTTTCGCTTCCCAATACCATGCGCGCCATCTATAATTTCTTTCCTTTGACTCTCCTATCGCGTCCGCTTCCATGAAGCTTCGGCTCAACTACCGGCTTGCTATCCTCCTCGTGCTTCTCGTCGGCTTCGCCATCCGCGAAGTGGCTGTCGAACTTCGTCCTGCGTTTCTCCGCCCGGGCCTGCACATGTTTGCCTACGTCAGCAACGCGGATAGCGGCACGCTCACCGCCATTGATCTGATAAAACTCGCGCCCTTCGCGAACATACCCGTCGGCCCCGGCCCCAGCGGCATCCGCGCGCATCCCACGCGCAAGGAAATCTGGGGACTGAGTTCCGCGGGCGGCTATGCCTGGGTCCTTGACGTGGTGGCGAATCAGATTGTCGCGCGCATCCCCATAGGCGCATTGCCCTACGCCCTCGACTTCTCACCGGACGGCTCGCGCGCCTACGTGGCCGCCTCCGCCTCGAACACAGTCGTCGCCATAGATTGCTCCACGCGCCAGATTGTGGCGCGCGCCCGCGCGGGCCGCCGCCCCTGGATCGCCCGCGTGTCTCCCGATGGAAAGCTTCTCGTGGTCTCGAATCGTGACGATTCGACCGTTTCTCTCCTCGACGCCGCTTCGCTCTCCTCCCTCGGCATAATTCCCGTCGCCCCCCAGCCCGAGCAAATCGTGATCCTGCCGGATAACTCGAAGGCCTTCATCACCTCCGGCGCGTCGGACCAAATTTCCGCCGTGGATTTGAAGCGCAAAGTGCTGCTGGCCAATCTCGCTTTGGGTTCTGCGCCGGACGATCTGATCCTCAAGCCGGATGGCGGCGAACTCTACATTCCCTCCGCCGGCGCCCACGGATTGTTCGTCGTCAATACGCAGACCAACGACGTAAGCGACTTCCTGCCCCTGGGCATGTCTCCCACGGACGGCGCGCTCACCGCCGACGCCAACATACTCTACGTCTCCGACTCGGCCGCCAGCCACGTTATCCCCATCGCTATCGGAATCCGCCAAATGGCTTCGCCCATCCACGTAGGACAGGAGCCTCGCATCTGCCGTCTCACTCCGGGCGACGACATCCTGCTCGTCGCGGACAGCGCCTCGAACGATCTCGCCGTGGTCCGCACGAAGACCTTGAGCCTTATAACGCTCATCCCCACCGGCTCTCGTCCCCAGGACGTGGCCATCAAGGTTTTTTGAACCTGCGTTTTAATTAGCGGCGGTTACGTTAAGGGTCAAAAGGATGGTCTTCGTTGTGCCGTCCGTGGCCGTTGCCGTCACTGTAGCCGTGTAGCTTCCAAGTGGCGTTCCAGGATTGCCGCTTGTTCCTCCTCCCCCGCCGCACGCGACTACTCCCGCCCCCAGCGCAAGCAGGAGCGCGGCTCCCTGTGTAAGCCTTGCCAGCCGCCTCGGGCGCGTTCGCGACGCGCTCGCTGCCGCTCCTGCCGCCATGAACGCCATCAGAGCAAGAACTGCCGCCAGCGGGAACGGTGAATCGAGTGGTCCGCGCCCCTCCGGCCATTTTGGAAGCAAGCTGCTAGAAGGTGCCGTCGTCTGCAAGCAGGCCACAAAATTTGCCGGCAGCGTGACCGCTGTTAGCACGGGGGTACAAGACGTCGGCGTGCCCGTGGCCGTCAACGCCAAAATGCACGGCACATCGGACGACGAGACCGTACACGCAATCGAGATCGTCCCCTGCGCCCCGCTCGGCGAGAGAAGGTTCAGCGGAAATACGCCAGTCTCCCCCTGCGTCACCGTCTGTGTCATTGAGCTTGATGGAGGCGGATCGACGCAGAATGCGCCCGTGGCCGTTCCGCCGAGCGCGATTGTTTGCGGACTGCCGGGCGCATTGTCCACAAGCGTAAGCGCCGCTGCCCTTGCTGGCGGAACATTCACGCAATCCGGCGCGAACGTCACCTGAATGGTGCATGTGCCGGTCGGCGCCGTGCTTCCCGCCGTGCAGCTATCCTGCCCCAGCACAAAATCCCCGGCATTGGCGCCCCCGATGCTCACTCCGCTGAACGTCAGCCCGCCGCTGCCGTTGTTGGTCACCGTCAGTGTCACCGGCGTACCCGCGGCCACTCCCGCGCCCGCCGCCGCGCTTCCAAAATTGATGCTGCTGCTCGATGGTGCAATCGAAATCCCCGCCACGGTGGATGTCCCCGATAGCGGCACCTGCGCCGGACTGCCGCCCGGCACATTGAGCATTGCGGTCTTCATTCCCGAAGGCTCGGAGCTCCCCGGACTGAACGACACGCTCACCTTGCAACTGCTTCCCACGCCCAAAACCGGAGCGCAAGGGTCATCCAGCACGAAATCGCCTTTGTTCGCCCCGGTGATGGAGATTTCGCTGATGTCCGCCGCAATGCCGCCCGCGGGATTCGTAATCGTCACCGTCTGCGGCATGCTGGCCGTTCCTTCGCTCTGCGTCCCAAATGCCAGCATCGCTGGGGAAACCTGCAATGTCGGCGGCGGGACAGTCGCTGTCCCGCCAAGCGACACCGTCTGCGGACTGCCGGAAGCGTTGTCGGAAAAATTCAGGCTCGCGCTCTTCACGCCCGCCGCGTCTCCGGACTGCGGCGCGAACTCCACTGACACCGTGCAAAAGGGCGGTGGGTTACCGAACCCCAGCGAGCTGCTTCCCATGGGACACGTCGTCCCCGCGGGCACGATTGCAAAATCCCCGGCATTCGGCCCAATGAGCGTGATGCCGCTCAAATTCAGTTGCGCGCTTCCCTGGTTGGTCAACGTCACTGTCTGTTTGCCGCTCACTGTTCCCACAGGCAGGCTCCCAAACGCGAGCGTTACCGGCGCTACACCGGCTGCGGGTGCTGCCGACGTCCCGATGCCCGCTAGCGAAACCGTTTCCACGGGCGCGGGCGTCCCCGCCGCTTCAATTTCGTAATTGATCTCGACCGCTGCTTGAAATGGCCCCGCGGCGTTCGGCTTGAAGACATAGGTAAGCTGGCAACTGCTCCCCGCCGCCAGCGTCGGCACGCAGTTGGACGAGTTGGGACTGGGCTGAAACTCCGCCGCATTGGGGCCCATAATTGCACTGAAGCTGATGTTTTGTATTCCGCTCGACGTGGTGTTTGTGAACGTGATGATTCCGGGGCTCGTTTCTCCCACCGCCACTTTTCCGAAGTTCAAATTGCCCGGCGACGCCAGCAGCCCCTCGCCCACTCCCACGAGTTCGAGCGCTTGCGGACTTCCCGGCGCGTTGTCCGTGAAACTCACCACCGCCCCTTCCGGCCCGGCAACCGACGGAGTGAAGCCCACCTCGAATGTGCACACGGGCGCTGCTCCCGGATTTCCCGCCGCCGTGCACGCCCCTGGCGCCACCTCCAGCGAAAAATCTCCGCTATTCGCTCCAATGATGGTGAAGCTCGAAATACTCAAGGGAGCTTCTCCGCCATTGAACACGGCCACGAGTTGCGGTACATTCGCCGCCGTGCCCACCACCGCCGCCGGAAAAATCACCTTCGGCGTATTGAAATACACGCTCGGCTTTATCTGCGCCGCATTCTCCGCGATTCCCATCACGAACGCATCCGCCGCCGGCGGCGACGCCGCGCAGCTCGCGCAGAACGCCTGGAATCCGTTGACCGTCCCCGACGTGCTCACCGCCGTAGGAAAATCCGCCGCCGTCGTTTCTCCTCCCACGTACACCAGCCCCGTTCCTCCGATCGCGATCGAGTTCGCGGCGGCATTCACCGTTGCCCCCGGCGGTGCTGTTCCGCCCAGCGGCGTCGCATAGATGAACGACGCAGCTCCCGCCACTTGCGGATCCATCTTTGCGATGAACGCGTCCCCTGTCCCATTGAACGGCTGCAGATTGTCCTTCCACGGAAAATTCCACGAGCTGGTTGTTCCGGTCACGTACACCACGGTCGGAGACGCCACGGACACTCCCTGTCCTGTGTCCGTCTGCGATCCTCCCAGATACGTCGAATAGACGAGCTTCGCCATGCCCGTCGCCGGAATCTGCGTGATCACGGAGAGAAACGCATTGGACGCTGCCGAGTTATCCGTAACGTCCGCGGCCAGTTTCGACTGGTACGCGGCGTTCACCCCATTCACTGGGAAATTCTTCGACTGCGTTGTTCCGGTCACATACACATTCGGCGGCGTCGCGAAATCAACTGCTACGGCAAGCGCCTCGTCCGAGCCTGAGCCTCCGAGCAGTGTGCCATACACTAAATCCGCCGGGCCTTGCGCCGCGGGCGACATCTCCATGAGAAACGCATCGGACGCACCCCCTCCATACAAAGTTTGAAAGCCGTTTTTTGCCGGGAAGCCGCTCGACGTATTCGTCGTGAACCCCGCGATATACGCGTCCGCGGGCGTGGCCGTATCCACGGCGACTCCTCCCACACCCACTTCCGCGCTCGCGTTGGTTCCGAGGTACGTGCAGTACTTCAGGCTCGGAGTCGCTGTCGGCGTGAAAATCGCCAGGAATCCGTCGCTATCGGTTCCTCCGAACGTCTGCTGGTACGCTCCGGTGGTCACCGGAAGGTCTTTCGAGTTTGTGTCTCCCGCAATATAGATGTCCCCCAACGCATCGAGCGCGATTCCGCCCGTGCTGTTCTGCGATTCCGATTCGCTTCCCCCGAAGAGCGTGGAAAACTTGAGCGTGCTTCCCCCCGCCGCGATCTCGCTCACCACCACGTCGTTCGGCCCGGCCGTCAACTGGCTGCCATCGGTGACCGGATAATTCCCCGATGTCGTCGTACCTGTAAGGAACGCGTCGCCCAAAGCATCCACGGCGATGATTCCGCCCGTTTGAATTCCGCTGCCGCCGATAAAGGTCAGGTACACCAGCGAATTTGTCCCTCCCGCCGGATTAATCTCGGCAATAAAAAATTCCGGCGTCGTTCCCGTCCCTCCGTTCACGGGTCCTGGCCCGATCTGCGTGCCTCCCGCTTCAGGGAAAGTCGCCGGAGTCGCTGTTATCCCCGCCACATACACGTTCCCCATGGGATCCACCGCCACGCTCTCCGCCGCGCTCTCGCCCGTCCCGCCCAGGAATGTCGCGTACGCCACGGAAAGCGAGGGATCAATCACCAGCGCTGCCCCCGCGTCATGCCTCCCGATACGGAACCCGACCGACCCGTCCGCCTCGATCACATATCCGCCATTCACCGGCTTCCGCACGCCCTCCCTCGCCGCTGTTCCAGCGCCTGGTGCCTCTTCGTAGATTTCCGGCTTCTTCATCCGGAAAATATTTCCGCCGTCACCAAGAATCAGATCGCCACCGTTCGCAAGCCTCACCTTCTCCGCGCTGGAAATATCCAGCCGCAGACGCGTTGCATCCGCTCCCGGCGCGACGCGCAAATCGTATTCCACGCCCTCTTCATTCCCGTAGGCGTCGACGCTCACTCCCGGCAATGCCTCCGCCGCCTCCGCTCGCGCGTAGTGCGGCACTCGTTTGCGCCATTTTCTCGGATCGTTGCCTATGAAATAGTTACTCACGCCCCGCAGCGTTTGCTCTCCCCGCCACGCGAACTCCGCCCTTCTCGTTGGCACTGTCCCGGCCCCCGCACTTCGTATTCGAATTCCAAAGACGTTCTCTGCCGTTCGCCTTTGCGGCGTCCCTGGCCTGCCAACCTCGACGCAAATCTCGTCATTCTCGAGCAATACCGCCATGCCCTTCCCTCGCCCCACAAATTGCGCGTGCGCGCCGGCCTCGCCGACATTCGGCTCGAAGGCTATCGGTATGGAAAGCCCCGCCGTCATTGTTTTGGAAACCGTGGAGGCACCCCTGCGGGCAGCAGACACACTTCGAGCGTCCGTCTCGCGCTCTCGCTTTTGAGGGTGGTTCCTTGCCTGACAATCACGAACTGCGAGGAGAAAAACCGCGCTGCCTGCTAAAGCCAGCGCACACACAGCCCACTGCTTACTGCTTTTCATTAGGCCCTCCTCCGGCGCGCATTCCCGTCGCCAGGTTGGGCGGCTCAAATCCTGCCGAGCCGACTGCCATTAGTATTTGTAGATCCCAAGCGTCCCCGGACAGAGGACGCGCTTACTATCTCGCCCATCCCACTAGTTGTCAACAAGTGTTATTTCAGATAACGATGCGGGTAGCTCCGACGTCCCACATCCGACTTCCGCTTCCCCTACTTCCCCTCCCACGCGAAATTATCTTCCCCCAACGCGATCTCCAGCACTCCCTCGCCGGGAATCACATCCACCGGCAATCCGCCCTTCCATAGCGCGATGCTCACCAGCAGGTCCCGCCTTCCTTGCAGATCGAACAGGTCGCGCGCCAGGCTCACCTCTAAAACCTTGTCGTATGCCGCCGAGACCAGCGTCTCCGGATGCAGCAGGCATACTCCGCCCTGCTCGACGACGCACCCCGCAAGCTTCCCTTCCTCCACGTGCAGCGTGATGCGCGTCTCCCGCGTGTCCCACAGGGTGATCCGCACCTGGAATTCGGGCATTTCGGCGATGGCATCGCGTATGGGATCCACGCGCAGAAAAAAATGATCGGCGCTGAACCCGTAATGGAAATCCCCCAGCACGTAAATCCTTCCGTGCATGGCGCTCGATCGCTGGTCGCTCGAATAAAGCCCCGCGCCGAGCCACTCGAAGTAGCTGCTCTCTCGCCCGTCCACTTTCACGCTCAGGTGCGCCGTGGGCGCCTCGCGCCTTCCGCGTTCAGGAGCGCGCCGGATGGGCTGCGCCAACGCATCAGGCGCATGCTCGCCCAGCGCATTGTAGATTTCCGCCAGATGCTTGCGGTAGAGCTCGTCGAACTCTGCATCATTCGACGACGAATGTTCCGGCCCGTACCACCAGCACCAGTCGCTCCCCTCCGCGGCCAGCACGGCTTCGTAGGCCCTTTCGAGATCCGGCCCCCAGTCCGCGGACTTGGCCTTTCTCCCCTCCGCCGTCTTTGCTTGCCTCTTCTCGCCCCGCGCGCTCGGCGCTGCGATCCCTGCCCCGTCCCGTGTCGTCGCACGCTGCACCGCTCGCTCGAAGGCTTCCCTCGCCTCGCGCAATAGATCCCACGCGCGCACGTCCTCGGAGTGCCCGATCCACACGTCGAAGTTCGCGCTGATCCACGACGCCGGAAAAATTCCTTCGAGCACGGGTGCATCCTTTGCCGCATCCGCCGCTTCGCTCATCGTGAGCGCGCATATCTCCGTATCCTCCGCCAGGCGGCCGTAGAACCGCCTCAGAAACTCCCGCCCGTTTCCCGGATAATATTCCCAGGCATTCTCTCCATCGAGGATTAGGCTCACCGTGGCCGTGCGTCCCGCCGGTTCCCGGTCGCCGATCGAGCGAATCCGCCGGTGCAAATCCTCCGCGGCGGCTTCCGCGCTCATCCGGCTGTAAACGAACCCTACCAGGTCGCTCAGATAGTGGTCGCGAAAAAATCCTCGAATCTCCCGCTCGCCGCGTTTTAGCCGCCACGGCGTATAAAGTTCCGGACCATTTTCCGGGTATCCGCCTGCGTCGCGCCAGAACCCGATATTCCGCGTCCGCCCCAGCACGCCTTCGTCCGTGGCGAACCATTGAAAACCCTGCTCCATCGCGATTTCCAGCGCCTCGTCGGACACCGACCCCTCCGAGGGCCACAGCCCCGCCGGCGCCTTTCCAAAAGTCTCTTCGTGATATTTCCGTGCTCTGGAGAGCTGCTCGCGCGCGTCCTGCGGATAGCGAAACGGCGGATACGGCAACGGCGTGTGCGGATTCGCCACGCGCGCGATGTCCGTATCGCACAGCAGCGGCAGAATGGGATGGTAATAAGGCGTCGTCGAAATTTCGATCTGGCCCCGGGCTGCTGCCTGCCGGTATTCCGGAAGCACCATCGCCAGCAATTCATGCTGCTTACCGAGCAGCGCGGCCTTGTCCTCTTCCGTGAAATTCTCCTCTTTCGCCGCGAGCCCTTTCACCACCAGGTCGTTCTGCAGATAGTCCTCATCCATCCACACAAGTTGCGAAAGCAGCTGCAAGTCGCGCCAATCCTGCACGCTGAATTGCGCCACGCACGCTTCCACTCCGCTCGACCGCACCCGCGATTGCAGTTCGGCGAGCCTCGGCCGCCTATGCAGATTGGCATCGCTCACCTGGAAGGCCCGCTCCAGCACTTCGCGCTTCTGTTCCTTCGTAAGCGCCGCGGCCGGAGCAAACGCGATTTCGAACCACGGTTCGTTGAACTGTCCGCTCGCGTATTCCTTCACCTGTTCGGCCAGCAGGGGAACGACATTGAAAGTGGCGTGTACGCGGGGAAACTCCTCCAGCATTTTCACCATCCCCCAGTAGTCCTTCAGCGCGTGCAGCCGCGTCCACGGCAGCAGGTATCGTCCCGTCACCGGGTCGCGGTACTGCGGCTGGTGCATGTGCCAGAGTATCGCCAGGTTTACGCGGCTCAATTTCGCCCGCCTGGAACTCGACGCGCCATTGCCGCGCAGCTCCGCGTCCTCAATGCGGCCCTTGCCGCTGCAAGCCTCATGCTAAGATACCCCTCTTCTCTCATGCGTCTACTCGACAGATATATTGGCAACGAAATGGCTTCCCACGCCGTCCTGGGACTTGCCGTCTTCACTTTCGTATTCTTCGTTCCGCAACTCGTCCATCTGATGGACCTGGTCGTGCACCACTCCGGGGGCGCCGCCACCGTGGCCCTGCTTTTTCTCTGCACTCTTCCCCCTGCTCTCATTTTCACCATTCCCATGGCCATTCTCGTTGGCGTCCTCATCGGACTCGGCCGCCTTTCGGGTGATAGCGAAATTGTCGCCCTCAATGCCGCCGGAGTCAGCCTCCGCCGCCTGCTCTTCCCGATTGGCCTCGTGGCCTTCCTCGGCGCGCTTGCGACTCTGCTGATCACTTTCTGGCTCAGTCCTGCTTCGCTCCGTACCCTCCGCAGCCTTGAAGCCAAGATTCTTTCCTCGCAAGCCCCCTATGCCGTCGTGCCTCGCGTTTTCGACGACCGCTTCCCACACATCGTATTATACGTGCAAGACGTCGAAGCCGCCGCCACTCGCTGGACCGGCGTCTTTCTGGTTTCCTCAGGCGGGTCCGAAGGCTCGGCCATCACCGTGGCGAGCGATGCCCTCATCGTCACCGGCGCCGACTCCCGGCAAATGGATATTCACCTCGGCTCGGGCAGCACTCACGCCTACGATCCCAAGTATCCCTCTCGCTACAGCGTCACCACCTTTGGCGATACGGATATTCCCGTGGACTTTTCCCAAGCCGCGTCCATCGCCAAAAGCACAAAGCTCTCCGAAGCCGAAAAAACCACCGCGGAGCTTCTCGACGACAATGGCCCCGACTGGCGCGACGCGCGCGTCGAATTCCAAAATCGTCTGTCCTTCCCTGCCGCATGCCTTGTTTTCGCGCTACTGGGCGTGCCCGTCGGAGTGCAGCCTCGCCGCGGCGGCCGCGCTTCCGGTGTGATTCTCACGCTCGTCCTCATCGGCTGCTACTATTTTCTATGGGTCACCGGAGATCACCTCGCGCTCCAGGGTTCCCTTCCGCCGTGGGCGGGCGTCTGGATGGCCAACGCCGCCGCCCTCATCGTCGGCGTGATTCTTTTCCAGCGCGTCGAGAAGGTCCGCAAACCCAACCCCATCCTCACCTGGATTGAATCCATCTCATCCCGCGACCGCCATGCGCACCGCCGCGAAATCAAACCCGCGCCTTCAGCAGCGAACGGCAAGCTCGCGCCGAATGGACCCATCTCGCGCTCCTCCGCATCGCTCTCTTCCGCGAACGGGCCCGCCCAAGCTGTCCGCTCCTCCGCCGCCCTCCCGCGCATCGAGCCTATGGGCGGCGCCATCGGTTTCCCTCTATTGATAGATTTTTATCTGCTCGCGCAATTTTTCTTCTACTGCTTCGTCCTGCTCGTGGGCTTCATCGTAATATTCGACGCCTTCACCCTCTTCGATCTTCTCGGCGACATCTCAAAAAACCACATCTCCGCCCCGACGGTCGTGAACTATTTCTTCTACCTGGTCCCCTACATGGCCTACCATCTGGCGCCGCTGGCCGCTCTCGTCGCCACGCTCGTCACTCTCGCCATCCTCGCCAAAAATAATGAAGTCATCGCTTTCAAGGCCAGCGCCATCAGCCTCTACCGCCTGGTCCTGCCGCTCGCGCTTGCCGGATGCCTCCTGGCCGGCGGCATGTTCCTGCTCGACGATACGTTTCTTCCCTACGCCAACCAGCGCCAGGACGCCATCAAGAACCAGATCAAAGGCCGTCCCGCGCAAACCTATTTTCAGCCCACACGCCAGTGGATCTTCGGCGAGAACGGCAAAATCTATAATTACGAGCTTTTCGATCCCACGCGGCAATTCTTCGGCGGCTTAAGCGTCTTGGAACTCGACCTGCAAACCTTTCAGATTCGCCGCCGCATCTATGCCACCGGCGCCACGTGGGATCCCACGCTGAACGCCTGGGTCCTCACCGGCGGATGGGTCCGCGATTTCTCCTCCGACGGCCAAGTCAGCCGTTACGATCCCTTCAAGGCCACCTCGTTCCCGGAGCTTACCGAGCCCCCCACCTACTTCCGCCGCGAAGTCCTGCAATCCGAGCAGATGAATTGGGGCCAGCTCGGCGCTTACATCAGCAGCCTCAAGCAGGCCGGCTTCGACACCGCGCGCCTCTCCGTCCAATGGCATAAGAAGCTGGCCTTCCCATTGATTGCAGCCATCATCGTGTGCCTCGGCGCCCCCTTTGCCTTTCTTGTCGGGACGCGCGGCGCCGTCGGCGGCCTCGCCATTGCCGTGGGGATCGGAATCGCCTATTGGGCCACCGCGGCGCTCTTCGAAGCCATGGGCTCCGTGGGACAATTGCCCCCGTTCCTCTCCGCCTGGGCCTCGGACGCCATCTTCGCCTTCCTCGCCGTCTATTTTTTCCTCAAGATGCCCACGTAGCTCTTTCCGTTTTCCCTCTCGCTCTAGCACCAATTCCTAGCGTCCTATTTTGCCGAAACTTATAACGCCGTCATTCTGAGCGGAGTCCCGTGTTCTTGGTTTTCCCGCCGCCCTTTGGCGGACGCGGGACGCAGTCGAAGTACGGTTTTACATCGCTCGGTGTTCGAGCGATGAACCCCTCTTCGAGTTTCGGGATTTCTCTTACCCACGCTCCTCTATCCCCGCTAATTCTGATCTGAATTGGAAGTTGTTCTTGCGGGTGCCCCATCCTCGCGCGTTTCGCGAGGGTGGGTCTTTGCCTTTTCCCAAGCACCGGAGGTGCGGCAGAAATTAGCCCAGCCCGGAAGGGCTGGGTTCACAACATATCAAGGTGCCGAGCGCCGTAGGTGCGACACTCCTACGCCAGCTCACGCGGGGCCACGCGCCCAATCCACGCCAGCGCGCCCATCAACGCCGCCAGCGCCGCATACCACAGCACCGTCACCACCTTCACCACCCACCCCGCGGCCTCGCCCACCCGTGCCAGCAGGAACGGCAAAAAATTCCACGCCGTGATGTGCGCGTAGTCCCACGCGTCGTATTTCATCGAGTCGTTGACCAGGCCCCACGCGTCCATCTTCCCCAGCGCGAACGCGGCAATATTTTTAAATCGCAGCGCAATCACGAACGTCGTACGCTCAGGCGTATCCATCTGATAGATCTCCAGCGGACACCAGAACATCACCGACGCCACCTGCACCGCCGCGCTCACCGCCACAATCGCCAGGCCCAATCTCCACACCCACTTCCCCGCTTCGGCGCGATGCCGCATCAGCAGCGGCACGGAAATGAACGCCACCATCTGCGCCGCCGTGGAGACGTAGCGATCGCCCCACGCGAAGTCGCCACTCCAATCCGTGAACGTCGCATAGAAAATAATGTAGGTCAGCAGCAGCGCAACCGACGCAATCAAGTACGCCTTGATTTCAGGGCTGAAGCGCTTCCACAGCAGCAGCGCCACAATCGCCGTCAGCGCCAGCAGCGGATCGAATAGGAAAATGGATTTTTCGGGCGAGAAGAGCGCGCCGAAAAATCCCACATGAAAAGGAGTCTCAAACGGAAACGCTGCCGGCAGCGCGGGATTCAGCATCTTCTGTTCCCGCGCGTACACCTGCATGTAGGTGTTGAAGAACGACCCGAAGCGATAATATTGATACGCGCGATCAATCAGAAAAAAGACCGCATACACCGGAACCGCCGTTTTCGCGTATTCCCCCAGCCGCCGCATGCCCTCCGAAGCAGACTCACCGCGTAGGAGGAGCCTGTCGCGCCGAAGCGGATCTATCGCGTAGGCGGACGCCACCACCAGAAAAATACCCACCGCGAGCAGATCCATCCCGGTCGTAAGCCGCGTGAGCAAATTCGCGCCCAGCGCCACCGACCCCACGACCAGCACCCGCCTGCTCCCCGTGCGCAGCCACTCATACTGGAACGCAAACCCGGCGAGCGTCAGCAGCAAAATATAATTGTTCTCCTCCATGTTCTGCGTGTATTCGAGAAACGTGGTGCAGAAAAGCAGCGCCAGCGCGCCCGCGATTCGCTCCTTCATGCTGAACTCGAAAAGCCGCAGCAGGCGGAAACAGACCAGCACGGTCAGCACGCACACCAGAATGCTCGTGGAGTAGCTGACGACGATGCTGCGCACCGCCGGGTCCGCGCCGTAATCGCGGAACGCTGGCAGCGCCGCGATATAGGTCCCGGCGACGTCCGCCGGCAGCATCAGCAGCGACTGCCCGATCCCGTACCAGCTGTAAAGTTTTCCGCCGCGGCCGTGGATGCCGAACTCGGGATATTCCTGCGGGTCAACAGGCGGGTCCGACGTCCACAGCGAGTGCGTCGTCGCCAGCCGATGCGTCGTGTCGCTCGTCCCCAGCTCGCCCGACTGCACCACGACCGCCGCAAGAAACGCCGCAAGTCCTACGAGAAAAATTGGATTGCGAAATAGCCGGCGAGTAAGGGCGAGGATTGGATGTCCTCCAGTAGCGGCACAGCATATCGCAAATCAGCCGTCGTGAGTCGAAGATCCGCCGTGGCGGACATCTTGCCGCCATGTTGTAGCGCCGCCGTCTCGGCGGCTCATTGCTCTTGCCGTTAAGGTTTAAATGTAGCGCCGCGGCCTTCTAGCGCGGCATCTCGCCTTTGCCGTTAACCTCATCCCTCACCCTCACCCCTAGCTCTTCCTTTGCCTTTACGTTGTCATCCCGAGCGGAATCCCCCGTCTTCGCATTTCCCCTCGCCTTCAGAGGGGCGGGGGACGCAGGGAGGGATCTGCTTTTCGCCTTTGCCTTCGCTGTTGTATTTGAGGACTGCTGGTTAGACCCATCACACGCGTGCGGCAAGGATGCGATTTTTGCGGGGTTTGAAGGACGCCTGCCTTCCATCCACGGCAGGGGGCTTCAGGCGTCAGAAAAGCCCCGGGCGCCAAAACTTAGCTAGAGCGTTGAGTGCTGGCGGGTTTATTATACGCTCTGGGTGGGCCGGGCGGGAAAGCTGGTAGTCCCTTCAAGTTGAGCGAGGTTCATAAATGAATGAGAAGGACTTGCTACGGTGTCTGGTACACATTATGGGTCGGACTGCTATTCCAACAAAAGATGTGCGAGCGGCAGTCGGGAAGGGCAAGAATCGGGTAAAGGCCTTTAACGGTGATTATGGACTTGACAAAGTAAGGGGAGTCTGGTAGCATCTTGTCAGTGAGGCTACCATGAACCTGATAGACGTAACTCGCAAGTTCGCAACAAAGGATGCCTGCCTAGACTATCTCGCCAAGATGCGCTGGCCGGATGGAATCACCTGCCTCAAGTGTGGCGTCATCGGAGACAACCAGTTCCGCCAATTCACGACAAATGAAACCACGCGCACGCGCTTTAGCAAGAGGAAGCAAAAGGTTGTTACGGTCAAGGTTCCCTCGCGCCGCCTCTACGAGTGCAAAGGATGCGGCTATCAATTCAGCGCGACTTCCGGCACGGTATTCCACGATTCCCACCTGCCGCTCGAAAAGTGGTTTATGGCGATTGCTCTGATTCTTGAGGGTAAGAAGGGCGTGAGCGCGTTGCAGGTCGGACGGAATCTCGGAATCAGCCAAGCGAACTACCGGACGGTTTGGCATTTGTGCCATCGCATCCGCCAAGCGACAAAAGAAACGGGAGTGCTGTCTGGCGTCGTGGAAACAGACGAAACCTTTATGAGTCCTCGCAAGCCGCGCAAAGGCCGTCCGTTTCCTAAGAATCCCAACCGCGACATCGTTGTAGGGATGATTGAGCGCGGCGGAAAACTACGGCTTGTTCCGGCGAAGGAAGCCAAGATGCGAGTGATTGAGCCGATTATCGAAAAGCACGTTCACCCGGAGTCTGTTCTACAGACGGACGATTCTGCGATCTACGCCATAATTGGGCAGCGCCGATTTCCGGGCCGCCATCGGGTAATCAATCACAGTCGGAGTTATGGGATTGGCGAGAATCATACAAACTCGATTGAGAACGCATTTTCATTGCTCAAGAAGGGTGTGTACGGAACTTTCCACCATGTTTCGATAAAGCACCTGCCGCGCTACTGCAATGAGTTTTCTTACAGGTTCAACCGCAGAGGTAATCAGCCGGAGATGTTCGAGGAAACAGTGAAGGGCCTACTCAGCGCGGAGCCTCTGCCGCTTAAGACTCTGACCGCTTCGCAAACATCGGAGTCTTAGGGCCGCGCTTTCCAGAGGTTCGTATTTTCCCCGCCGGTATCGGCTTGGCCTTAAGAAGGACAGACAGGACCGCATCAAACTTCTTCTTTTCGACAAACACCTTTTTGCTCATGTGCAAATCCTGTGGAAAATCTGTGCGTTCAATCGCATCGTGACGGCACTCATTTCGCTACAACATCCTTGACAATCGGCCAACAGGGAACGAAAATACGCCTAGTCAAAAAGCAAATGGCCTACCACAACATCTAGTAGGCCGGTTGCTTGCTCACGGTGAAAGCGTGAGCGGGAAACTTCGTTCAGCCTACCGAATATTCCGCCCACTGTCAATCCGGGGAAGAGAATTTCTTTGTCGTGAGATGGGGGCGTAGCTCAAGTGGAGAGAGCACTCGGCTCGAACCCAGGAGATGCCCGTTCAACTCGGGCCGCCCCCACACCCACGACATTCAACGGAGGGTTACCCCTAATTGGTAAGGGAGTGGACTTATAATCCACCGTGTCTAGCGGCACATGCGAGTTCAAGCCTCGCACCCTCCGTCAAACTCAAAGACGATCTGCACCCATCACTCATCGAAAAGATGCTTTTCCAGTTCGGAAAATATCTTCTCTCCCTGGTCCGATTTTTCCAGGCGATAAATAATCCCACCGATGGTGCAAATATCGTAATAGTCTTTAGTGTCTGATGAAAAGTCATCCGAGCGTTGCGCCATACACGAAAGACCTCGATATGGCTTACTCATCGCCTGATTGCCCCAGCGCGTCTGCCCATCTGGAAATTTTTCTAGCAAGTGTATCCCGAACTCAACGAACACCTTTTCCAGGGCATCTAATTGGAAATGCTTAAGCGCAGGTGGCATACGAAAGCTGGTTGAACGTTATCATTGGCCATCCGCCCACGCGGACAGGTTTTTCCAATCGAGTAGGTGGTTGCTCCCGTTCGGAGACAGCGTCGCTAAATCTTTTCCAAACATCCGGCGGCGCGCTGTGGAAAATGTCAGATGGATTCCCATTTTCAAGCGCAAACTGTAGCTGCCGGATGATTAACTTGGACATGATTTGGACGAGCTGATCAGGGTCCTGATGGACAGCAACCAGACCCATCTCTATGCAGTTAGCAATGTGTACGCCGCCCTCTTCTTCGATCAAAACATTGAAATTGAACCTTGCTTCTTTCACGATGACCCTCCACGCAAATCTATCCGCAACGACAAAGAGCAACTGTAAGACCAATCCTAAACTACAGAGCCATAGTCACTTACAAAAATTCCCATGTTTAGAAAAAGACGCGATGGGAACATAATTACCGAACTTCGGGAATCCTGTTGATAGATGAAAATACTGCCTTCCATCAATGGGACTTCGGTACTACCAAAATGCAAGAGGGATAAAACTGACTTACGAGCGCGATCTCGCATAATCGCTCTCTCCCAAGGGGCTTGGACCCTACCAAGCCACTTTCTGCTACTTTCTGCTACTATTGTTACTGGCGCGTTAAAATATCTTTTTTGCGTCGTAAAAGTCAATACCCAGTTGTTTTGATGCCTGTACCTTAGTACAGGTTGCAAATCTGGCCCTGTCACGGCCCTTCCATATTGCGAGCGCGCCCCTGCTTTGTCAAATCCATAATCACCCTTTAACTTCTTTAATGGCAGCCGCACCATGAAGGAAGTCGCTCGAGCGACGCGTATTGACCAAGGGAATCTTAGCCGCGCAGCAACCAGCTGGGTGAAAAACGGGATCGCATTCTGGGTCGGTGAGGGAGATGAAGCCCGCCTGCTGCACGTCTATCCGATTCCAGAGAAGCCGCCGAGAGATGCAGAGTGATCTGGAACAGAACTCCGCGAAGGACTGTATTCATCCTCGGTGCTGGTGCGACTCGTGGTGCATTTTCCCATGTTCGAGTAAACGGCAAGAAGATTTGCGCGCCGTTGAACTGGGACTTTTTTAAGGTCGCCGAGTCGTTTGTGCGCGCCCAGGGAGATGGCGGAGGCTTCGCCAAGCGGTATGACAGGATTCGCAAGGTCTTTCGCGACGAGTTCCCTACACGAGGTCGGTGGCCTATTCCAATGGAGGAGGCGTTCAGCCTACTCTATGTTTCGAAGGACTTTCCCGAGATATACGTGCCTGCGCGAGGACGGCACAGAAAACCGGGAAGCCGTCGTGAGATTGAAGACTTTCTGCGCCTTACGTTTGGAATTCTTAGTGCGATCGAGGCGAGGGTCAGCCCAACAAATCTCTACGCACGACTGGTGTCTCACCTAGAGGCGGGAGATACAATTCTTACGCTGAACTATGACACTCTACTCGATTCTGCATTAGTAGGCGCCGGTTGGGACCCAGTCAAGGGCTACGGGCTAATCGGTGGTAGCGATAAGATCCGCTGGACTCGGCCAAGGCCGGAACCCTCCGCAACGTTGGCTGAGGTCAAGTTATTAAAACTACACGGTTCGCTCAACTGGTACGTTCGCGGTTCATTCGCTAATCTGGCCGAGATCTTCGAAAAGAAACCGAGCAAGATTATGATCTCCGGAACTCCAAGAGTGAATGAATTCGCCCGCTTTGTACGTCAGATCGCCCCACCGATATACGGGAAGTTCTTTGGACACAGGCATTGGCGCACGCTGTGGGCGACCGCACATGAGGCATTGCTGGATGCAGAGGTATTAGTCGTCGTAGGCTGCTCCCTGGTAGATACCGACTTTCACCTGAGCGGGATGCTGGGCCACGCAATTAAAATGCGAAAAGCTCGGGGCAGGCCGTTTACCTATGTGGCGGCGGTCGACAAAAGAAGCGTGCGTCACAAGTGGCTGCGCTTGCTGAAAGGCTGCGTGACATCAAGCTATCGATATCCGACCTTTGAGAAATTTGCACGCAGTCACCTCAAATAGGGGGCATTCTCGTCATGCCAACAGACGATCTGAAGGAACCGTTGGAACGCATCGCAAAGATTCTTGCTGGGCTCCTCTTGAAGGACATCGAAGAGGGAGACCAAAAAAAGAAGATTAAGCGGCTAAAGCAGTGCGGTTTCGAAAACACCGAAATCGCCCAAATGCTCGGAACAACCCCAAACACAGTCGGAGTCGCGGTGCACTCGATCAAGAAGTCGAAAAAGAAGAAGAAACGTTCGAAGTAGCCCGCGGTGAAAGACCGGGAAGCCGGGATTGTCCTTGCGGATGTTGGTGCTGCCATCAAAATAACGGTCAAGAACCTCGCACATCATTGCAATCACGCTTGCGCGACGCGGATTGCAAATACACCTAGGCACCCACCCGCGTTCAGCTCCAGGTATTCGGGGCAACGAATCAAGGTGAGCCGGATAGATGGATACCGATCTTTCACAAGCTCCTGGAGCTCAGTCGGCTGCCAACCTTCAACATCCTGACGATCCCCGCATAGGACCAGAACACAATAATGTTCCGCGCTGCCTTTGTCGGATAGGACGACCTCAGATTGTTTCCTGAAATCCTTCACAATTCTGCGGACCACATCTGGTTTCCGTGAAACGTTCTCGAACTTAATTTCGAAGGTGGCAACTGGCTTGTCGCCATCGCCAAGAAACTTGATGTCGACCCTATCCTTTTCCCATTCGAGTCGCGGCACGCACGAGTTGCGCAGAGCTTCCTTAGTCAATGGGACAGAAAGCCAGGATTCGTAGTATTCCTTGACTGACTTGACGGTTTGCCGCGAATTTTCACCATTTGCAGCGAGACCGTGCAGCTCCTCTTCCTCGCGCTTGAGGGCATCCGTAAGTACTTTTGCGAAGACCTCCCCGTAATTCACGTTTGTCCTCCAAGGCGAATACAGCTACTAACCGATGCCCCTCAGCACCTTACTTCACCGCCCTGCCCTACACCAGCTCAATCGAGACACGCCGACCAACCATCGCCGCCGCCCGCTCCAGGCTCGAAAGCGTGATGTCATTTTTAGGATCGAGGAGCCGGTCAACTTGGGTTCGGCTCGTCTTGAGCAGCGCGGCCATTTTGTTCTTGGAGATTTTCTTTTTCTTCATGGCCTTGGCGAGCTGCCACGCCACGACCTCCTTGACGGCCTGTGCTTGCGCCGCCTCGAAGATACCCTCTTCCTTGAGGAAGTCATCAATGCTGGACCCCATGTGCTTCTTGCTCATCGTTCCAACTCCTTCTGCCTTTTCCGCGCCAATGCCAAATCGTCATCCGGCGTCCTGCGCGTTTTCTTGATAAATCCATGCAGCGCGACGAGATGCTCACGGTAAAAGCAAAGCAACACGCGCGCCGTCCGTTTCGTCAGCAAGTCCGTCCGAACCTCCCACAAACCGCCGCCCAATGGCCGGCACAGCGGCATGCCGACCGGCCACCGCCACTGCGCCCGCAATAGGTCTTTCCCTATCGCCTGTCGCTCCGCCTCCGGCAGTCCCTTCAGCCACTCCCGCACGGGCTCGCTTCCCGATCGCGAGCGGTAGAAAATCAGCGGCACCTTGTGCGGTTGCGGAGCCTCTATCACCATGCACCATATATAGTACAATGTACTTTATAATGTGCATGGCGGCAAGCGGATTGTTTCATTACGTCTCCCCGCTGACTCGACGGGCACACATATCCGGAAGCGCGTTCCCAACGAGGCTTAGATTACTCCAGAAGAGGTTCCGGGCAAAACGTAGGTGTTAAAAAATGTTTCACGTGAAACATTGCTTACCAGAGGGGATTTGCCCGCCAATTAAACGGCGTCAAAATCGTGCAAAAACGTGCATTTTAAGGCCGTTTAAGGCCTTAAAATACTCGAACTTTCAAGCAATTTTTCGAGCATCTCTTCTCTCGATATCGAGCGAATTCGTGAACTAATTTTCGAGCGCCCCTCCTCCACACCTGTCACCCCGCTTGCCCTGAATGAAGTCCGAAGGGACGCGGGAAGGGATCTGCTTTTCTCTTTGCCGGCCTCGCCTATTTTTTGGTGCTGGGTCAGTTTGAATTTTCCAGATCGTGACACAAAAAGCCAAAATTCAAACTGACCCATTCCCTGTTATTTCTTCTTCTTGTTTTTCTTCTCCTCGACCACGGCCTGCGCGGCCGCCAGCCTCGCAACCGGAACGCGGAAGGGTGACGCGCTCACGTAATTCATCCCCACGCGATGGCAGAACTTCACGCTCTCGCTATCGCCACCATGCTCGCCGCAAATTCCGATCTTCAGCTTGGGACGCGTCTTCCGTCCCTTCGCGATGGCCCACTCGATCAGCATCCCCACGCCGTCCGTGTCGAGAGTCTGAAAGGGGTCGTCTTTGAAGATCGCGGCCTTGGCCTGATCCACATACTCCGGCAGGAACCGTCCCGCATCGTCGCGCGAAAGCCCCATCGTCGTCTGCGTCAAGTCATTCGTGCCGAATGAAAAGAACTCCGCGACCTCTGCGATTTCGCCGGCCATCAGCGCCGCCCGCGGCAGTTCAATCATCGTGCCGACCAAATATTCAAGCTTCACTTTAGACTCGGAAATAATCTCGTCGGCGACGCGCCGCGTGGCCGTCTCGAGAATCTTCAATTCTTTCCTGTCTAAAACGAGCGGGTGCATGATCTCAGGTAACACTTTAACGCCCCGCTTCTGGCAATCAATCGCTGCTTCGATCACCGCCCGCACCTGCATCTCCAAAATTTCCGGGAACGTAATCGAAAGCCTGCACCCGCGATGCCCCAGCATGGGGTTCGACTCGTGCAGCTGTTCGACGCGCCTAGCCACGGCTTCCGGCGAGATGCCGATCTTCTTCGCCAGTTCCGCCTGCTTGGCCCGATCGTGCGGGACAAATTCGTGCAGCGGCGGATCGAGCAGACGTATGGTCACCGGGAGCCCGTTCATGGCCTCGAAGATACCGATGAAGTCGCGGCGCTGGAACGGTAGCAACTTCGCCAGCGCCTTGCGCCGCGCTTCCTGCGTATCCGCCAGAATCATCTCCTGGATGGCTTCCTGGCGCTCGATGCTCTTCTCCGGCTGCTCGAAATCCTTGAAGAACATGTGCTCGGTGCGGCACAGGCCGATGCCCTGCGCGCCCATTTGACGCGCCACGCGTGCGTCCTGCGGCGTATCGGCGTTCGTCCGCACGCCGAGCTTCCGCACCTTATCGGCCCACTTAAGCAGCGTTTCAAAAGCCTTCGGCGGCTCTGGCCGCGAAAGGTCAATCTGCCCCGTATAGACCGACCCATCCCCGCCGTCGAGCGTGATCCAATCCCCCTCCCGGACCACCTGACCATTGACCTTCATGGTCTTCGCAGCTGCCTCAATGTCCAGTTTCTCGGCACCTACTATGCAACATTTTCCCCAACCGCGAGCGACCACCGCCGCATGGCTAGTTTTGCCACCGGTGGCCGTAAGAATTCCCTGCGCGACGTACATCCCGCCCACGTCTTCCGGGCTTGTTTCGCGGCGCACCAGAATTACGCGCTCGCCGCGCTCGGCCCATTTTTCCGCGTCGGCCGCCGTGAACACGGCTTTGCCGACTGCCGCGCCCGGAACGGCATTGATTCCTTCGGTGAGTTTGCGCGCGGACAATTCGTTGCGGGCCAGCTTGGGATCGAGAACCGGGTAGAAGAGCCGCTCGATATCCTCGGATTTAATTCTTTCAAGCGATTCTTCAACTGTGATCAGCTTCTCGTTGGCCATGTCCACGGCGATCTGAAATGCCGCGGAGGGCGAGCGCTTTCCGGTGCGCGTTTGCAGCATGTAGAGCGTGCCGTTTTCCACGGTGAACTCCATATCCTGCATATCGCGGTAGTGCTTTTCGAGTTTTTCACGGACGCGCTCGAGTTGCTTGTAAACCTTCGGCATGCTCTTCGATAGTTCCTTTAGGGGCACGGGCGTGCGGATTCCCGCGACGACGTCTTCGCCCTGCGCGTTGAGAAGAAAATCACCGAAGAATATTTTCTCGCCGGTGGAAGGGTCGCGCGTGAAGCAGACACCCGTGCCGGATTCGTCGCCTGTGTTGCCGAACACCATCTGCACCACGTTCACAGCAGTGCCCAGCAGGCCTGTGATTTTCTCGACGCGCCGGTAGGTGACGGCCTTTTCGCCCATCCAGGATTCGAACACCGCGCCGATGGCGCCCCACATCTGCTCTTCGGGATCCTCGGGGAAATCCTTGCCTGTTTTTTCCTTGAAGTACTTCTTATATTCGCCTACGAGCTGCTTCCAGCCAGCAGCGGTTACCTGCGTATCGTCTTTTACTCCCAGCGACCTCTTCACGGCGCGCAGCTTTTCCTCGAGCTCTTCCTTGGGAAGGCCGATGACGACGCTCGAATACATCTGCACGAAGCGGCGGTAGGCGTCGTAGGCGAAGCGGTCGTTCTTCGTGGCCTTGGCGAGGCCTTCCACGGACTTTTCGTTTAAGCCGAGATTAAGAATTGTTTCCATCATGCCGGGCATGGAGCGCGCGGAACCGGAGCGCACGCTGACGAGCAGAGGGTCTTTCGCATCGCCGAGCTTTTTGCCGGTGAGTTTTTCGAGGCGCGCAAGGTGCTTGGAGACTTCCGCGCGCAGCTCTTTGGGGTATTTTCGTCCGTGCTTCAAGAAATAGTCGCAGGTTTCCGTGGTGATCGTAAAACCCGCTGGGACAGGAAGCCCGATGCGCGTCATTTCGGCGAGTCCCGCGCCCTTGCCGCCGAGCAAATCCCTCATGTCGCCTGTGCCGTCTGCTTTACCAGCTCCGAAGAAGTAAACGTATTTCATTTTTCTCCCCTAGATTTTGATTTCAGTGGAAACGAAATTTTTGTTGCGCACTCATGGGGCGCCGCGGCTCTGACCCGTCGGCGCGCCAACATTTCAAGAAACGCTTTACAGCAGAGGTGCCACTTCTACGTGGATGCTCCGAGAGTTTTGCTCGCTTCCTCAGCGCTCAATTCGGAGAAATCCGCGATGGTCGAGAATTCCTTTAACAAACTTCCAAGCAGGGCGATGCGATTCCTGCGGACTTCCTGATCTTCAGCCATTACTAGAACTTTGTCGAAGAAGAGATCCACGGCCGGGCGCAACTCCGAAATCTTTTCAAGCGCCGCGCGGTATTTCTTTTCCTTCTTTAGACGCCCGGCCGCTTCGCCAACTTTTTGCGCCACTACGTAGAGCTGCGACTCCGCCGGCTCCTTCAACAGCTCCTGCTTCACACTTCCCTGGCCGCGGTCGGACTTCCCGGCGGACTTTTCCAGGATGTTGCGTATGCGCTTGAATGCTGCCGCCAGCGGAGCAAAATTCTTGGTGTTCCGGATGGCCTTCACCGCCGCCACACGCTCGACCGCATCCACTAAATCGTCCGCGCCCGCCGCGAATGCGGCGTTGATTTCATCATACGCGAAGCCCTGCCGCTCGCGCAGGATAAAACGCGCGCGATCGAGAAGGAATTCGCGCACCTGATTTTCGACTTGCTCGGTGGCCGCAATCCTAGGCGGATGCTCCGCGAGCGCCTTAGCCGCCGCCGAAATCGCCGCTGAAATCGAAAGCGGAAGCCGCTTATCCAAAATAATTTTCACGATGCCCAGAGCCGCGCGGCGCAAAGCGAAAGGATCACTTGAACCTGTGGGGATGGCTCCCACGGCAAAGCAGGCCACAAGCGAATCGAGCTTATCGGCCAGGGCCACGGCACAGCCTGTGAGATTGCGCGGCACGGGATCGTCGAGGCCCGCGGGCTTATATTGATCATATACGGCCCAGGCGATTTCTTCAGGCTCGCCCTGTGCACGCGCGTAAAGCCCGCCAACAATTCCTTGCAGTTCCGTAAACTCGCGCACCATTTCAGTGGCGAGATCGCATTTGGCGAGCTCCGCGGCGCGGTCCGAGCCGGTCACATCGGCCTGAGCAACGCCTCCGCTGAACCATTGCTCGGCGAACCATCGCGCGAGCGTCCGCATGCGTTCGACCTTATCGCCATAACTTCCCAGGCGGCGTTCGTATGTGACCGCCGCGAGCTTAGGAAGATAGTCGCCCAGGCGGATTTTCTGATCCGTCTCCCAGAAGAATTGCGCATCGGCGAAGCGCGCGCGCAGCACGCGCTCGTGGCCGGCGCGAACCAGCCCCTTTGGATCGCGCGGCAAATTGATCACGGCCAAAAAATGCGGCGCCAGTTCCCCGTTGCGCGACTCGGCGGCGAAATACTTCTGATGATCGCGCATCACGGTGATGAGAATCTCTTCCGGCAGCGCGAGAAACGCAGGATCAAAGTTGCCAAGAATCACGGAGGGACATTCGTTGAGATAAGTTACCAGGCCGAGCAGGGTTGCATCCTTGTGTGTGCGCAAGGATTTCCGCGAAGCAAGGGCTTGAAGCTCCAATTCGATCTTCTTGAGGCGCGCTTCGGGCCTGGCGAGGACGAAGTTTTTCTTCAGCTTTGCCTCGTAGTCGCGAGGGCCGCTGACCGGGATGGACTTTTTGCCGAGAAAGCGATGGCCGTCGGTGTGGTTGCCCGCGTGCACACCTGCAAATGACGCGGGAATCACGCGGCCATCAAGCAGCGCCACAATCCAGCGCACGGGCCGAATGAATCGCGGACCGTGCGCGCCGGTCCAAACCATCGAGCGCGGCCAGGTTATTTCCGAAATCATCTGTGGCAGCACGCCGGCAAGGATTTCCGCGGCGGGCTTGCCTTTCACGAGTTGCCGGGCGACGAGGTACTCGCCCTTGGGAGTGTTTACGAGCGTGAGCTTTGAAACTGCGACGCCCTGCTTCTCGGCGAAGCTCATTGCCGCACGGGTCGGTTCACCGGCCGTATCGAAGGCCACGGACTTCGGCGGGCCAGTGATCTCGCGCATTTCATCTTCCTGTTGCAAGCGAACGTTGCGCGCGATGGCGACCAGCCTTCGAGGAGCTCCGAAGGCTTCAATTGATTCTTCAATTGTCGGCTCGCCGCCCAAATTATTCGCCGACAGATATTTCGCAAGTATTGCTTTAAGCTCGTTGGCGGCCTTGGGGATCATCCCCGCGGGAATTTCTTCGCAGCCGATTTCCAAAAGAAAATCGCCCCGCGATTTTTTCGTCTGCGCCTTCATGACGCCGCTCCGGAAAGCGCTGAAGTGATGCCCGGCTCTCGGCCGGAGGTCTGCTGATCGAGCCATGCGCGAGCGACCTGCGTCGCTAATTTGCGGACGCGGCCAATCATGGCGGCACGCTCCGTGACGGAGATAGCGCCGCGCGCATCGAGAACATTAAATAGGTGTGAACACTTCAAGCAAAGATCGTAGGCTTGCAAGACCGGGAAGCGATTCTTCGCGTCCCCTTTGAGGCTGGCATAAGCCGTGAGCAGGCGTGCTGCTTCCGCTTCGTTCAGATCGAACTGCTTGCGCGTGGAAACAGCGTCGGCATGATCGAAGCTGTAGGCTGAGAATTGCTGCTCCTCGGCCAGGCGCACCTGACGGTAGGTCATCGTATCGGACCAGCGCACGTCGAAAACGTTATCCACTCCCTGCAAGTATGCGGCGATGCGATCGAGTCCATAAGTAAGCTCGACCGAAATCGGATCGAGGTCAACGCCGCCGCACTGCTGGAAGTAAGTGAACTGCGTAATCTCCAGGCCGTCGAGAAGAACCTGCCATCCGATTCCCCACGCCCCGAGCGTAGGAGATTCCCAATTATCCTCTTCGAAGCGGATGTCATGCTCTTTCAGATTCACTCCCACGGCGGCAAGGCTTGCAAGATAAAGGTCCTGAATGTCATTCGGCGAGGGCTTAAGAATCACTTGAAGTTGCGTGTGCTTGTACAAGCGATTGGGATTTTCACCGTAGCGGCCGTCGGCGGGGCGGCGGCTGGGCTGCACGTAAACCACGCGGTATGGATCCGGGCCGAGGACGCGCAAGAAAGTTTCCGGGTGCATTGTGCCGGCACCCACTTCGATGTCATAGGGCTGCTGCAAAATACAGTCGCGGCGGACCCAGTATTCCTCAAGCTTCAGCAAAAGGTCCTGAAACGTGAGGCCCTTGGGTTTCACGGCACGGCTCTGATTTTTCGAACTGTGTTTCACGCTCGGGACTCCAGGAGCTCCCGCGATGTAAGCTTGCGGTCAATTTGGCGCTCGACCACGTCGAGCATCACATCCGTCACTTCCCTTGCGGCGGGCGGCGGAATCTGTTCCTCATTCAAATGATCAAGCCGTTCCGCGAGCATCTTCCGCGCCGCCGAAAGTGCCGCAGGGGAAAAGATGCGCATCCCAGGCTTTCGGCAGCGCGCGCAGACAATTCCAAAAGCGCCCGTGGAAAAATATCCGGCCGCATCTTCCGAGAGCGCGCCGCCACAGCGCGCGCACGCGCCGAGCGTTGGAAGCCATCCACCGAGCTTCACGGTCCACAGAGCGAAATAAGCCAGCGGAAGTTCAGCCTTCAAGGAACGCTTTACGTTCTGCGTCACCAGCAGCAGAAGACGGAAATTCGCGTCGGACGCTTCATGCTCCGGCAGCACGGCTTCAGTGACCTCCGTGAAAAGCGCGAGCGCCACGCTTGAAGCGTAGTCGCGGAAGGCGTCGAGAAACGATTCGATCATTTCGCACTGATTGATGCGCACCAAGTCGCGCGTCTCGCGCTCATAGAACCAGATGCGAATATGCGTGAGCTGCTCGAGCGTGGAGCCGAAGCGGCTCTTGGTCTTCCGCGCGCCTGAGGCCACGCCGCGCATGCGCCCCGTGTCGCGCGACAAGAAGCTGACCAGCCGGTCGGCTTCGCCGAGCGGATAGCTTTGCAGAACGATGGCCTCGGATTCACGGAGTGGCATCGGCGTGTCGGCGCGCCGACCTACAAACGAAGTGGCGTTCCGAAACAAAATTTTTATCACACCAAAAGAGTCAGCGCAATTAATAAACGACATCGCGCCGTTTGAATTTTTGCCGCTCTCGGCTAGAGTATTCGGAGATGAATCACACAAAAGAGTTTTCCATCGCGGATGTAGCCGGTTTGGGAAGCAATGCCACGGATATTGTCGTGCGTCTGCCCTATTTTCCCGCGCCGGATTCGAAAGTCGAGCTGCTATCCGCGGAGAGGAAGGCCGGCGGACAGGTGGCCAGCGCCCTGGTGGCTTGCAGTCGCTGGGGATTGCGCGCGCGTTATATGGGTAAGATCGGCGACGACGACGCCGGAAATTTTCAGAGAGCGGAGATGGAGCGGGAGAAGGTTGAGGCACAGTGGATTCCCGCGCCGGGATGCGCGAGCCAGGCGGCCTTCATCCTAGTGGATCAGCGCTCGGGCGAGCGCACCGTGCTCTGGAAGCGCGATCCGGGGATCGCCGTTCATCCCGAGGATTTGCAGCGCGAATGGATCATCGGCGTGCGCGTGCTGCTCGTGGATGGACACGACACCAAAGCATCAGCGCAGGCGGCGCGATGGGCGCACGAAGAAAATATTCCGGTGGTTGGGGATTTCGATAATCGCTATGCAGGAGTTAAAGAATTACTTGAGGTTACGGATTTCCCGATAACTTCGAAGGATTTTCCGGAACGATTTACAGGAGAGGCGGATTTATTAAAATCGCTGCCGATACTTTTCCGCGATTCGGGCTGCCGCTTGATCATCGCCACGATGGGGAGTCTCGGAGCGTTGGCTTGGGATGGTGCGCGATTCCTTCTCTGCCCCGGCTTTCGCGTGGAGGCGGTGGACACGACAGGCGCGGGCGATATTTTTCACGGGGCGTTTTTGTATGCGCTGGTGCACGGATGGGAAGTTAAAGATGCGCTTGAATTCTGCTGTGCCGCAGCGGCGCTCAATTGCAAAGCGCTGGGAGCGCGCGGAGGAATTGCGCCGCTCGATGAAATCGAGAGCCTGCGGCGCACAGGCGAGCGATCCGAGCTTGCCTACAAACCTGAGGTGTTACTGGAAGCGGCGCGCGCCCAATCTGCCGGAGCACGCCCATGATCCCGCTGAAGGACATGACGCCGAGGCGTTCCTTCCCGCTGATGACGCTGCTGCTGATTGCAGCCAATGCAGCGGTATTCATCCATCAGATTTCTCTGCCGCCGCGCGCGGCGGACGCCTTCATCATGACGTATGCCCTGGTACCGTCGAAAATCTCTATGGCGCTGGCGGGCCGGCATTACACGCTCGTCCAAGCGCTCGTGCCGCTGTTTACGTGCATGTTCCTACACGGCGGATGGCTGCACATTATCGGGAACATGTGGTTTCTTTGGATCTTCGGCGCCAACGTGGAGGACCGGCTGAGCGCGCTTCCCTTTCTACTGTTTTATCTGGTGTGCGGGATCGGGTCGGGGATTACGCAGGCGCTTTTCTCCTGGGGCTCGAAAATACCCTCGCTTGGGGCCAGCGGAGCGATTTCAGGAGTGCTGGGCGCCTACATCATCTGCTTCCCGGGCTCGCGGATATTGACCTTAATTCCGCTGCTCATCATCTGGTTCACCATGCGCATTCGGGCGGTGATTTTCATCGGGCTATGGTTTCTGGTGCAGTTCCTAAGCGGCCTTGGATCGCTGGGCGCTGTAAATAGCGGAGGTGTAGCGTGGTGGGCGCACGTCGGCGGGTTTTTGATGGGCATGATATTAGCGTTGGGGTTGAAGCGTCGCCCAGCCGACAATTGGAGTGCAGGTTGAGGTTTGGCGTGGCAAAGTACACTTGCGGAATCAACGTGGATGGAGTTACCTTAATGTGCGTTCGAATCATTCATGGGTGAGGATAACATCATGATCGAGAAGCGCCGCTGCAAACGCCTGCCTCTGAATATTCCAGTGCGCGTTTACGGACGCACGCCCGACAATCTCCCCTTCCGCGACATCACCGTGACCAAGGCCGTGAATATCCACGGCGGACTTCTTCCGCTGGCGCCCAAGGTCAAGCGCGGACAGACGATCCTGGTAGTGAATGGCTACACGGGCGAGGAGCGGGAATGTCGCGTGGTGTACGTGCGCCCGAAACGCGGAAGCAAGACGAAGGGAGTGGGCATCGAATTCACCGACATTAAGTGCATGGCCGGTGATTTTTGGTGCGTCTTCACGCCGCTCGTGAACCTCAAGGCGGCGCAGCAGCAAGCGTGAGCTAAGCCCGCTACATTCAAGTAACGCTTCATCGTACTGCATCTTCTTGTTTTCCATGCTTCGGATGCAAACCTACACCGCACGGCGCCATGTTTTGAGAAATCGCAACATCTGCGGAGCTCAATGCAAGAGCGGCGGGGGATGTGTTAACGTATTTCATTCGGATGGCAATCATCTCGCCAGAAGTTTCACGAGTGGCGATAGGACACGGGGAAAATAGAACATGAAGAGCGCGTACAACGGCCTGGCAGTTCCCTCCCATGGCAAGGCGATCGAATTTTCCGACGGTGTGTTTCGCGTGCCCGATGTGCCGGTGCTGCCGTTCATCGAAGGTGACGGCACAGGCCGCGACATCTGGAAGGCCTCGCGACGCGTGTTCGATGCGGCCGTCGAGCGGGCGTATGGCGGAAAGCGCAAAATAGCCTGGCTCGAGGTGTTCGCGGGCGAGAAATCGTTCAATCAATTCAAGGAGTGGCTGCCGCAAGACACGATCGAAGCCATACGCGATTTTCGTGTAGCCATCAAGGGGCCCCTGACCACGCCCGTAGGCGGCGGCATTCGGTCGCTCAACGTGACGCTGCGGCAGGTGCTCGATCTGTACGCCTGCGTGCGCCCGGTGCGCTATTTTCAAGGCGTGCCCTCGCCAGTCCGGAATCCCGAGCGCATGAATGTGGTGATTTTCCGCGAAAATACCGAGGATGTGTACGCGGGGATCGAATGGAAGGCCGGGACGCCGGAGGCCAAAAAGCTTATCGAGTTCTTGAACGGCGAGATGCTGAAGGGGTCGGGAAAGCAGGTGCGCGCGGATTCCGGGGTGGGAATCAAGCCGATTTCAGCCACGGGAACAAAGCGGCTGGTGCGGCGCGCGATTCAGCACGCGATTGACAACGGGCGGCGCGTGGTGACGCTGGTCCACAAGGGCAACATTATGAAGTTTACCGAGGGAGCGTTCCGCGACTGGGGCTACGAGCTGGCCACGCAGGAATTTCGAGCGCAAATCGTGACCGAGCGCGAGAGCTGGATTCTCGGCAACCAGGATCGCGACGCGAACCTTTCCGTGGAAGGAAACGCGGAGATGATCGAGCCGGGACTCGATCAGGCTACCGAAGACTTCAAGAAGAAAATCTACGCGGAAGTGAAGCAGACGCTCGACGCGATTTCCGCCACCCACGGACGCGGACAGTGGAAGCAGAAAATTCTCATCAATGACCGCATCGCCGACTCCGTTTTTCAGCAGGTGCTGATGCGCGCGGATGAATATCAGGTGTTTGCCACGCCCAATTTGAATGGCGATTATTTGTCCGATGCCTGCGCGGCGCAGGTCGGCGGGCTGGGCATGGCGCCCGGAGCCAATATTGGAGATGGCTTCGGCGTGTTCGAGGCCACGCACGGAACGGCGCCGAAATATGCCGACAAAGACGTGATTAATCCGAGTTCGGTGATGCTCTCGGGCGTGATGATGTTCGATTTCATGGGCTGGAAGGAAGCAGCGAGGCTTATCGAAGAAGGTATCGCGCGCACCATCCAGCAAAAGCGCGTTACATATGACCTCGAGCGGATGATGCCCGGCGCGACGAAGCTGAAGACCTCCGAATATGCCGCGGCGATTATCGAGAATATGCAAGCGACGGTGGCCGCGGATTGAAATCACGGCGCGCGAGCACAATTTCCAAGACAAGGGGCGAAGAATGCGGAAGAAGGTAACAGTTGTCGGCGGTGGATTTGTCGGCTCGACGACAGCTCAACGAATACATGATGACGGACTCGCGGACGTGGTGCTCACGGACATTCTCGATGGAGTGCCAACGGGCAAAGCGCTGGACATGGCCGAGTCGGCGCCCATCCTGGGAACGGACGCGCACGCCACAGGCATCTCCACTGCCACGGGCGATTACAGCGCGACGGCTGCGAGCGATATCGTCGTGATCACTGCGGGCTTTCCGCGCAAGCCGGGAATGAGCCGCGACGATCTTCTGAAGGCGAACTACGACGTCGTTAAAGGAGTAGTTGAAGCGGTCGCAAAACTCTCGCCGGAGGCCATCCTGATCGTTGTGACGAACCCGCTCGATGCCATGGCCCAGGCAGCTTATAAAATCAGCGGATTCCCAAAGAACCGCGTGATCGGAATGGCCGGCGTGCTCGACTCGGCGCGTATGAGCGCGTTCGTCGCTGCGGAGCTGAGCGTATCAGTGGAGAATGTACATTCGTTTGTCCTCGGCGGGCACGGCGACGATATGGTTCCACTCGCCAGGTATTCAACCGTCGCCGGAATCCCGCTCCCCGAATTGATATCTAAAGAAAAACTTGAAGCCATCATCGTGCGCACTCGAAAAGGCGGCGCGGAAATCGTCAATTTACTGAAGACGGGTTCGGCCTATTACGCGCCCTCGGCGGCCGTAGCCGAGATGGTTGAAGCGATTCTTAAAGATAAGAAGAAGATTCTGCCGTGCGCGACGTATCTCGAAGGCGAATACGGCATCCGGGGATTGTTCGTCGGCGTGCCCGTGAAGCTCGGAGCGCGCGGGATCGAGCAGATCATCGAGATCAAATTGACGCCAGAAGAAAAGGCAGCCCTCGACAAATCGGCCGCTTCCGTGCGCGAACTGGTAGGCGTGCTGGGAATCTAAGAGGCGCCCCCGGATCTACTGTTCTCGGTGACAAGTATCGCTAAAGCTGGGAGAAAAATGTCAGGCTGTTGCACACGACAACTGCCTCCGCTGTCTGTCCGCAAGCTCTCCGCCATTCTTGTTAAAATGACAGTAGGAGTCATTTTCAGAAAATGAACCTATTCGGCCCCAAGGACTCGAAGGCCGCGCATCCGCGCCCAGAGAATGAAGGCCACGCGGACGGCAATGGCGCGCATCCCTCTCGATCGCATCGCCTGACCCTAGGGCTCGCGCGCGCGGAAGACCTCGCGCTCATGCTGGCGAACAGCCGCGCGGCGACCATGGTGGAAGTCGCGGACCTGCTCGCGGGCATGTACATTTACGACTGGGACCGGCTCTCCCGCTATTGGAGGAACGGCGACGAGGAGAAGATCGAAGGCTACTTGCGCCTGATTTGCCGCATCAGTCCGCAGAGATGGCACTTCTGGATCCAGCTTCACTATGACCAGTGGCATGCGGCAGAAGGACGGCGCAAATGGCGGTCACTGGAACGTTTTCAGAAAGAACAGCCGCCTGCAAAATTTCTCCGGCAGTCCACCGCGCTTACGGCCATTCTGAAAGAGGCGGAAAAAATCGCGCCCTTCCATGACACCGTGGATGGGCGGAAGATCCCGATTTTGACCAGCGAATGTGTTCTGCTCTGCGTCGCGCGCGATTCTGAATCCGATATCAGCCAGAAACTCGCGGCGACGGGGATGGATTTGGCCGCGCTTGCACGCGACGCTCTGTTCCCCAAGCACTCCCCGCTCGATTGACGCCCGGCCTCAAATAATCATCTTGAAATGCGGCCAGAGTAGCGAAAGAGGCGCGCGAGGTTCTCGGCAGATGAAAACGGGAACATTCTGTTCGACGGCCATGGCGTAAGGATTCGATATCGTGGCGGCGCGCTGGACCTTCCCGAAGTATGCCGTGAATTCAGCGGCTCGCTCGCCGAAAACAATCACGCACGCGCCGGAATAGCCGCGCGGCCCCCAGTCGTAATAGCTGTTATGCCCGCTGATCGCCTTGGGCAGGCCGAGTGTCGGTCCGTAGTAATCAATGGCGCCGGCCTCTCCGTAGTTTCCCGCTAGAATGGCGCAATCCGCCTGGTCCGCCGCCGGGAGTCCGTGGTACACGCCGGCAATCGTTGCGGCCATTCCCTCCCAGCCGAACATATCGGCGTAAAGCTGCGGAAGCTCGACCGTGGCGTCGCGCTCCGTCTTCACCGCGTGCGCCACCGGAATTATGTTCGCGTAGCGCAGGAAGGCGTTCACAGGCAGGACGGGAACGCCGAACGGAATGGTCACCAGCCCGCCAAGGACCATTAGAGCCGAAAAGGCAAATGCCAGCCAGCGCCGGCTAGGCATTCGTACGAAATTTTCGAACGCGACGCCGCCAGCGGCTGCAAGCAAAGGGTAAGCAGGCAGCGGATAATAAGATTTTCCATGGAAGCAGATAAAAATAACGACCACGCCGACGTAGGTCCAGCCCAGAAAGCGAAAACGCCTCCCTTCCCTGCTGAAGAAGCACCAACCCAGGCCGCCCAGCCAAACCGGCAAGGATAATGGCCCAAGAAAAAGTATCTGCTCGCCAAGAAAGCGCCATGGCGAAATGGCGACGTTCTTCAAGTTCTGCGCGTTGCGAACGACTTCGATTTGCGGCCAGCCATGCGCCGCTTCCCACGTGAGGTTGGGAAGAAACAACGCCAGAGCAGCGAGACCGCCGATCCAAATCCACTTCGAACCGAGTAGACGGCCATCGCCCCCGAGAATCAGGCCAGCCACAAGCGCGAAGCCGAAGACAAGCATGGTGTGCTTGTTCTCCAGGCCAATGCCTGCGATCAAGCCGAACGCGAGCCACAGCCCCGGCGAAGCGCCCTTCACGATTCGCACCGCGATCCAGGCGCACAGCACCCAGAAGAGCGGCTCGAATGCGTTCATGGAAAGAAAACTGTCGAAGGCCAGATACGCGGGCGCAAAAAGGATCGTGAGGGCGGAGAGAGATTGCGCGAAACGGCCCCCACCAAGCTCGCGGGTGAAAATGCCTGTGAGAAAAACCACGGCACCGCCTGCCAGGATGGGCAGCACGCGCAAGGAAATCATCGAATGGCCGAAAAGGTGCCGCGCGAGCCAGGAGATGGCGGCGATAAGCGGCGGCTGGTCCACGTAGCCCCAGGCGAGATGCTCGCCGCAGGCCATGTAATAAAGCTCATCGCGGAAGAAGCCGTAATGCTGGATGCCCGCCGCCTGCAGGAGCACCTTCGCGACCGCCAGGCCGGCGAGAATCACGGTCGCGCCGGAAATGGCGCCGCTCTTCGCCTCGGAGGCGAGCGGGCGTCCGGCGATTTCTAGGACAGTTGTCTCGCTCATGCGGTCTGGTACACGGCGAGTGTCAGGAATTTATTTCTGTACCGTATGTCCGGCGGGTGCGGGCGAAATCACCGTCGCCGTCTTGATCACGTCGAGTTGCGGAAAATTCTTTTCGAGATACGCCTTGCCCTGAGATTGAATGGACCCCTGATCGGGGCTTTCTCCATAGCCGCTGTAAAGCTGTTGGACGACATCCATGCCGGAAGTCACCTGGCCAAACGGAGCGAAGCCCTGGTTATCAAGAAAGGTGTTGCTGCCCAAATTGATGAACAACTGCGTGGTGCGCGTATTCGGGCCGGCGGTGGCAAACGTAAGGTAGCCGGGCTTATTGCTCTGCGTAACGGGATCGTCTTTGATATTCGCGCTCTGCCAGACCTTATTCACGGCTGGGCTCGCGCTCAATCCGAATTGAATGATGAAGCCCGGCACCACGCGAAAGAACGCGGCGTCGGTGAAGAAGCCGTGCTTCACCAGATTGTAAAAGCGGTCCGCGCCCAGCGGCGCCCAGGCGCGCGTCACCTGCACGACGACGTCGCCTTTCGTCGTGGTGAATTTGACTTCGTATACGTCCGGAGCCTTGGCGTGGAGCGTCGCCGGATGCAGCAAAGCAGGATCGGTTGTCATATGGGTTGTCCTTGGATGCGTAGTCGCCGCGGGCTTGGGAGCTGCCGGCTGCGTCTGTCCCGCGAGCGCTGCCGGGACGTTATGGCACAAAATAAGAAGACAGAGTGATATGGCGAAGCGCTTCATGCCTCCTCCTGATTTCTCAACGGCAATTTTCCCGCCTATGTCGGGAAGGTCCAACCCCCTCCCAGACGACCCGTCAGTATAGAAATCCGCGCGGGAGTTTGCAAGGTGGCTATACAATTGAAATGCAACGGCAGCGATGACATAATCCTCGAAAGAACATGCCAATCCTCTCATGCCAATCCCGAGAGTGATGTCCCGCGACTCTATCGGCGACCTGAAAAAATGGGTCAGCGAGCTGGCTCGCAAATCCGACGAAGCAGGAACCGTCCGCCTGAACCGCGCCATTGAAATCATCAGCAAGCATTTCGCGGTCAAATTCCACGAAGTGGCTATTCTGGGCCTGACGCCCGACGAACGATCCTTGCGATTTCTCGCGCCGGAAAATCTATGCGCCATCGGGCAGGTGCCCCTTTCCAGCGGCCGCTCCCTGGCGGCGCGCACGCTGCGTGAAAAAAGGCCGGAGCTTATCAACCATTTCTCCGTCGTTCCCCATGCCTCGGTGTTTGAAGCCGTGCCCATCGCCGAAGACCAGCCCGGCGAGGCCATTCAGAAAATTATGAGCGCTCCGATCATATTCGGCGCTCGCGCCATCGGAGTTCTCCAGGTTTCACGCAAGGGCAGGACCATAGCCGATGCCGGACCGGACTTCACCCATTCGCAGCTGCGGGAATTGAAAACGATAGCGGACGCGCTGGCGCCTTGCATTCTCGTGGATGAGGAACGTTAGAGATATCGTTGCGAAAACCAGGGCAATCGGGCCCCGAAGATGCGGCTTAACGCACCGGGAACTCCTCGGCCGTGAATAATCATTGACATCACTGCGCGCGCTTGTTAATTTTCGAGCGCAAATTTTTTCCAGCTCGAATTAGTGGAGGCACCGCCACTCGGCAGGGCTCATGTCGTTCGTCGCGAAAAAAATCTTCCTCACCAAGGGAACCGGAAAACACCGCGAGCGCCTGTCGAGCTTTGAGCTCGCCCTGCGCAACGCGGGCATTGCGGCCTGCAATATTGTCCGCGTCTCCTCCATTTTTCCTCCGCATTGCAAATTGATTTCGCGCGCCGAGGGCCTGAAACATCTGAGGCCCGGCCAAGTGGCCTTCACCGTGATCAGCGAAAATCAGACGCGCGAACCGCACCGCCTGATTGCCGCGGGCGTCGGCTTGGCCCTTCCCGGCGACAAATCCATGTACGGATACCTCTCCGAGCACCATTCCTTCGGCGAGACGGAAGAAGTCGCCGGCGAATACACTGAGGAGCTGGCCGCGGAGATGCTGGCGACCACGCTGAACGTCGAGTTCGATCCGGATTTGTCCTGGGACGAGAAAAAAGAGGTCTACCGCATTTCCAATAAGATTGTCCGCACCATGAACATCACTCAGTCGGCCGTCGGGGATAAGCGCGGGCTGTGGAGCACGGTTCTTGCCGCCGCCATCCTCCTCGGCGACGACGATTAGCCCCCCTGCCTCTTTCCGCGCCGCGAAACATTGCACAGCACTAGCATCGCACCCAACAGAAAATCTTGGATTAGAGTAAGATTGCTCGAAGCCCCGGCGCAAGCCCGCCATCAAATTCGAGTGGAAGGAGAATCGTCGCTCACAATGAGAAATGTCCGCTTGGTTCTGCTCATTGTTCTCTTTCCCGCTATGGCCTGGTCTCAGACACATGCGGAGGACCAATCCAGTCCTTCGGAGCGCCCGGAGCAAAGCCCCGCAGCGCAATCCAGCTTGGCCCCCGCACCTCCATCGGACGACGGCGCCGCTTCCGCGTCAGACCAGAGCCCTAATCAAGATAAGAAGCAAGACCAATCCCAGCCTCAGCAGACGAAACGCATGCTGTGGGTCGTTCCCAATTTCGCGGCTGTGAGCGCTAATACGCAGCTTCCACCGCTTTCCACGCGGGACAAATTCGTGCTGGCATGGCACGATAGCTTCGATTATTCCTCGTTTGTGTGGACGGGAGTCATTGCCGCGCAATCCCTGGGTCTGGATTCCGATCCGGAACTGGGCGGCGGAATTGCCGGCTATGGCCGATATTACTGGCGCGCCTTCGTGGACCAAGTGTCGGGGACATATTTTACGGAAGCCATTATCCCCGCGCTCACGCGCGAGGACCCCCGGTATTACACTATGGGTCATGGAGGCTTTTTCCGCCGTACGGGTTACGCGCTATCCCGTGTTGTCCTCACGAAAACGGACTCCGGCAGCACAACCTTCAATTGGTCCGAGGTGGGGGGCAATGCGTTGGAAGCGGGACTTTCGACCGCATATTATCCGCCTCAAGAGCGCGACTTCAGCCAGACGGCCATTAACTGGGCTACCCAGATCGAGTCCGCCGCCCTGAATAACATCGCCAAGGAATTCTGGCCGGACGTCCGACGGAAATTATTCCATAGAAAATGAAGGTCTCCATGAAATGCCGTCAGCGCGTGCGTTTGCACGGCGTGCGTGAGGCAGCGGGCTCCAGATATCCGATGCGCTCGAGCACCGCGCCGGCGATGAGCGGAAGCGCAACGCTGGCATCGTCGAGAACCTCCGCGAATTTTCCGCCTTCTTCGGCCGGCACGAATTTCCCCCAGGAGACTGCTTCCCTGTAGGTGCTGCCGGAAAGGCCGCCCCAATTCACCGGTTCGGGACAGATGCGCACGCCGTAGCTGTAGCGCTTGAGCGGAAGTTTTTCGTAGCCGCGGCGCGCCAGCAGTTCGGCATAGACGCCGAACTGCTGCGCCCAATTGCGCGGCACTCCCCCGCCGATGGTAAAGAGCCCCATGCGCCGCGTGGGGAGCATCGTGGAAGCATAGTGCTCGAAGTCCTCGAAGGGATCGAAGCGCAGCAGCGGCTTCCCTGCCTTCTTGCGCAGCCGGTTGTGCAGCGCGAAGTCAATGCCTAGCTCGGAATCGGTGAAGGCAGGAACGAAGACGGGAACGCCTTTCTCGGCACACGTTTTCAAGATGCCGCGGCCCTTGGCATGGTGCTTTAAATATTCGCCGATACGCTTGTTCAGTTTCCAACTGCAGACGTTTTCGTTCGCGTCCCAGCCTTCGAGGATGTGCTGCAGCACCTCCTCGACGTGATCCAGGTTCAGTTCCGGCTCGAGCGAGTCGTAGACGCGATTATACCCGGCCTCGAAAAGTTCGCGGTCGTCCATCTTCGGGTCGTAGCGAAAATGCGAACGCCCCGTGGCCTCCACCAGGCCGTGGGCCATCAGAGCGCCCGTCGAAACAATCGCTCGCACCACGCCGGCAGCTACTAGATCGCAAAATATGAGACCCATTTTGGCCACGGTCATCGCGCCGGATAGAGTCATCACCACGAAGCAGTCCTTGTCGCGCGCCATGGCCTCGAGCACGTCGGCTGCGTCGCCGATCTCCCGCGCGGTGAACGCCGTCCTGCCCATAGCTCGCACCAGATCGTCAATTGTCCCGACGCGCGAAAGATCGAGCGGGTAGATCGGCTGCAGGCGGTCTTCCACGGGATCGTGCAGGATGCGGCCGGTCACGCCCTTTTTCTTTGCCATTCTGGGTCCTCGCAGGTAATGTATTCGCGTCTCCAGCGTTCTTATTCTAAAACGAGGAAGACGCGCGTTTCTCCCGCCCTATTGATAGTACACATGGGCCGGAAGCGAAAGAGGAATTTAGCCGCACGCGCAAAGTGCATTCGCGGCGCGATTTCCGAAAGAGCGGAAATATTAATGGCCCGTTACATTCCCATGCCACCGGAAAATTTCGGCGGACTCGCGGAGGAGCACTCCCGGTACGACACCTCCCGCGCCGTGATTTTCCCCGTGCCCCTCGAACGCACCACCACGTACGAACACGGCACCCGCAACGGCCCGGCCGCAATCCTTGCGGCTAGCCGCAACATGGAGCTTTACGACGAAGAGCTACGCATCGAGCCCTACCAGAAAATCGGCATTGCCACTCTGCCGCCGATAGATACGATGGATGGCACGCTCGATGAAGTCCTCGCCCAGATTTCCGCCGCTGAATCCGAGCTACTCGATGACGGGAAATTTCCCGTCGTCCTCGGAGGTGAACATTCCCTGACTCCGCCCCTGGTTTCCGCCGTGGCCAAAAAATACAAAAATCTCAGCGTGCTCCAGATTGACGCACACGCGGATTTGCGAGACACCTATCAGGGCAATCCCGCGAGCCATGCCTGCGCGATGCGCCGCGTTGTCGAAATTTGTCCCGCGGTGCAAGTGGGCATCCGCTCGCTGTGCGTCGAGGAAGCGCAGGCCATTTCGCGCCTGCGCACGAAAATATATTGGGCAAAGGACATCGTTCGCACGCCACTGAAGAGCTGGATTGCCAAAGTTGTCGCGGACCTCAGCCCGCGCGTCTACCTCACCATTGATCTCGATGGCTTCGACCCCTCGCTCGTTCCCGCCACGGGAACGCCCGAACCCGGGGGGCTCGATTGGCAGCAAGTGACGTCGCTCATCCGCGCCGTGGCCAGCCGCAAGCAAATTGTCGGCATGGACGTGGTCGAACTCCTGCCGCAGCCCGGCCATCATGCCTCCGACTTTCTCGCGGCCAAACTAGTGTATAAATGCCTGGGGTACATTTTTTGTCAGAAGTGAGATGCCCTTCACGATAGGAGACGAATCATGATGCATGGTGTGGCCCTTGCACAGGTCACCGAGCGAACCGTGTACGTTGCGGTATCCTCGCGCAGTTGGATCGGCTGGATCATCATCGGCTTGCTCGCCGGATGGATTGCCGGCACTGTGACGCGCGGGCGCGGATTCGGATGCCTGGTGGACGTTGTCTTGGGGCTGATTGGCGCGGTGATCGGCGGTTGGATTTTTACCCGCCTGGGAATCACCACCTTCGGATTTATAGGCAGCCTCGCTGCGGCCACCGTCGGCGCCGTTCTGCTCGTGGCTGTCGCCAGATTATTTGCCGGCGGCGGACGGGACTAAATCGCACCCCGGCGCCACGATTCCATTCCTGCGTGACCGTTCGATTTCATATTGCCGCCGCCCTGTCCGCGATGCCCCCCTTCCATACGCGCGACAGAACGCGCCCGCTGTGTGATAAGATGGTCTGTGACCCCCAAAAATTATTTCCATAGCCTTCAGGCTCGAAAGACGAAAGAAACAAATTGAGCGCACCTTCATTGTGGGCCATTCCGCTGGGCGGGTTGGGCGAGTTCGGAATGAACATGCTCGCCCTCCGCTCCGGCGACGACATCATCGTCATTGATGCCGGGCTGATGTTCCCCGAGCAGGAACTTCTCGGCGTGGACATCGTCATCCCGGACACCACCTACCTGAAACAGAATAAGCGCATGGTGCGCGCCATCGTCCTCACCCACGCACACGAGGACCACATCGGCGCGATTCCCTATATCCTGGGCGATTTCAACGTCCCCGTGTATGGCACGCAGTTCACCATGGCGCTGGTGCGCAAGAAGCTCGAAGAACACGGCCTGCTCGATTCGGCCAAGCTCCACGAAGTCGCGCCCGGGCAGACCACGACGATCGGGCCGTTTCAGATCGAATACCTGCACGTCACGCACAGCACCATTGATTGCGTTGCCCTGGCTATTCGCACGCCGGTCGGCATCATCGTTCATACCGGCGATTACAAAATGGACCCCACACCCGTGGACGGCAAGCCCTTCGATCTCCACGCCTTCGCGCGTTATGGACAGGAAGGCGTCCTCGCGCTCTTCAGCGATAGCACCAACGTCGAGCGGCCCGGCTTCACTCCGTCCGAGCGCGCGGTCATCGTCCGCTTCGAGGAGCTTTTCCGCGCCGCGCCGGAAAAGATCGTCGTCTCCTGTTTTTCCAGTTCCATCCACCGCATACAGCAGGTGATAGACATTGCGTGCATGACGGGACGCAAGGTCGGCTTCGTCGGGCGCAGCATGGTGGACAACATCGAGATCGCGCACGGCCTCGGCAAGTTGCGCATCCCCGACGGCAGCGTCGTGCGGCCGCAGGACATTCGCACGTTCGATCGCAAGCGTCTCGTGGTGCTCGCCAGCGGCACGCAAGCCGAGCCGATGTCGGCCCTTTCGCGCATTGCCGTGGACAATCACCGCCTGCTCAGCATCGCGGAGAACGATACGGTCATCCTCTCCGCGCGCCTCATCCCCGGAAACGAGAAGGCCATCTTCCGCATGATTGACCATTTCTTCCGCCGGCGCGTGCTGGTCTATTACGAAGGCGGCCGCTCGTCGCCCATCCACGTTTCCGGCCATGCCAGCCAGGAGGAAATGAAAATTCTGCTGCAACTCGTGCGGCCGAAATATTTCATTCCCCTCCACGGAGAATACCGCCATCTGTTCCGTCATGCGGCGCTCGCCGAACAGGTAGGAGCCGTTTCAGGCGAAATTTTCCTGCTTGAAAGCGGGCACCCGCTCGAGTTCACTGCCGATGGCAAAGCCGTCCGGCGCGAACCCGTGCCTGCCGGGCGTGTGTGCGTGGATTCCGGATCGCTCGAGGAAATAGAGGAAGTCGTCATCCGCGACCGGCGCCACTTGAGCGAAGACGGCGTGGTCGTGCCCATCATCGCCATTGATAAGCACACAGGACGCATCGACATTTCGCCGGAAATCGTCACGCGCGGGTTTCTCCCCAGCGAGGACGGCAACGAAATCCTCGCCAAGGCCCGGGAAGTCATCCTGCGTACGGTCGAGCAATCCAGCGACGAAGAGAAAATGGACTGGAGCGTCATCAAGGAAAAAATCCGCGTGGATCTCAAGCGCTTCCTTAATAAGCAGACGTCCAAGCGCCCGCTGATTCTGCCCGTAATTTTGGAAGTGTGACGATGAGGTTTTGATGTTGCAGCACAGGCACTCCTGCCTATGCGCATTTCGGTGAATGCTTGCCGTGGATCTCAAGCTCAGCACTTACCGCCCCGAAGACTTCGAGACACTCTATGAAATCGACCAGCTTTGCTACCCGCCCTCGATTGCGTATTCACGTCGCGAAATGAAAATGTATCTGCGCTCTCCGGGCGCATCCTGCGTAATTGCGGAGGTGGGCGACAAGCCGATCGGCTTCTGTCTCACGGCCCATGAAGACGCCTGGGGCTACATCATCACCATTGACGTGCTCGAACCGCACCGCCGCGCGGGCGCAGGCAGCCTGCTCCTTGGCGACGCCGAGCAACATCTAGCTGCAGAGGGAGTGCAGGAGGTCGGGCTTGAGACAGCAATTGATAATGAGCCCGCTATCGCCTTCTGGAAGAAACACGGGTACAGCATTTTCGGTGTGAGCAAGGGTTACTATCCCGGCGGACTCGACGCCTATTCCATGCGCAAGGTCTTATAGAGGATGTGTCGATTTCTAGGTGGGGATTTCGCTTTTGCCTTGTAGCGCCAGCTTCCAGGCTTTTCCCAGCCTCGTAGGGGTGGCACATCGTTTCAGAACAGTTCTACCGATAGTGCCCCTCAAAATCCCGCATGGTGCAAATACGCCACCACAACCGCCGCGACCAGGCAATAAATCCCGAACAGATACCACCGCCCGCCCTCGAGCCATTTGCTCAGCCATTTGAGCGCCAGCAATCCCGCCAAGAATGCGCAGAAGGCCCCCAAAAAGCCTGGCAGCAGCGCCATGGCGATTGTTTCGCTTCCGCCTGCCTGTTCGAACTTGAGCAGGCGGAGCGCTTCGCGCGCATCCGCTGCGGGAGTTAGCGCCACCGCAAGCGCGAAGCTGAACTGTTCGGCGCGCATTTTTGCCACGCCCGCGAGCATTCCGGCGGAAATTGTCGCGCCGGAACGCGAAAATCCTCGAAATGGCAGGCAGAGCGCCTGTACCACGCCGATAATGCCCGCCTGCTTCGCATCCAAGCCTGCCGCTGTGGACGGTTCCGAGTGGACGCCGCGCTTCTCAAAGGCGCCAGCAATTAGAATCAGGACGCCGACGAGCGCCAGCGCCGGAGCGATGAATTCCAGATGGCTGAAAAGCTGCTCGACTTCGGCGTGCGGCGTCCCGCGAAGCCAAACCTTTTCTATCAGCTTGATGAGCCCTTCGCCGAGAATGCCCGTGACGGCCGTAGCCAGAATCAGCAGCCACGCGAAATCCCAAAACGCCTTTGTGCTCGAGAAAAACGCCTCGCGCCATTGCCGCCAAAAATAAATAATCACCGCGAACATCGTGCCGGTATGGAGCATCACCAGCAGCAACGTCATCTGGGGCGAAGATGGGTCCATCCCCATCAGCTTTTCCGCCACGACCACGTGCGCTGAGCTCGACACGGGAAGGAGCTCCGCAAAGCCCTGCACAACCGCCAGAATGATTACGCGCCAAATTTGCATCGCAGCATCTTAAACCGGTTTCGGTTAGTTGTTTCGTATCTTTGTGGTGACGTGTTATTGTCTCGCCATCCCGATTCGACATGAGGCGTGCTAGCCCAAACCAATGACCGAGTTCAACGCTACTTCCAACCAGGTGCCCTCGCCATTGCCGGACGCGGCTCAACGCAAGACGCCCTCGCGAGGGAGAAAGGCGGCGCTGGCGGGCTTCCTGAGTCTTTTCTTCAGCGGCGCGGGACAACTCTATAATCGGCAGCCATGGAAGGCACTATTCTTTGCGCTTCCGGATCCGCTTTTCCTTCTAGCTATGAGGGAAGCGCTATTGCGTTCTTTTGGAGGCCTGGTTGTTTTCTTCATTGTCACCCTCGGATGGAAATTCTTCGTCGTTGCGGAAGCAGCTTATACGGCATCGAGGGCCGCGGTCCCGGCCCGTATGCTTTCGCATCCGCGGCTTACCTACATTCTAGCCGCGACGGTAGTCCTCTCCATCCCGACCTTCCGCTTGTTCTTCTCGATCGATCAAATCAAGCGCTGGGCAGGAATAGGCGCTTTTCGGGTGCCGTCATCCTCTATGTGCCCGACGATTTGCGAAGGAGAGCGGATTTTCGCCGACATGAAGGCTTATGATTCAAAGCCCCCCGAACGCGGCGACCTCGTACTCATATGGCGCGGAACTGTCCAACAGATCTTCATAAAACGCGTCATCGGCATTGCTGGTGACGTTGTTGCCCCCGGACCTAACGGGACAATCTTATTGAACGGGAACCCGCTTACCTTTCCGCCGGTATGCGGCTCGCCCGTGCCGCAACAGAAAAACGCAGCCGATTACCCGGAGTGGGGCGCTACTGTCGTCCCAGGCGGCACGTATTTCGTGATTGGCGATAATCTAGGCGCAAGTTATGACAGCCGGATACCTCAATTCGGGCCAGTTACGCCAGCCGACGTACGCGGAAAACCTCTCTATCTCTACTGGTCCCCTGACCACTCACGCATCGGCTGCCCCACTCGTTGACTTTCCCCGTCCTGTATCCTCGGCAGAGATCCTCGGTCGCCCAATAAATAGCTCTTGACTTACGTTAACTTCTGTGCTAACATGTGGTGATTTTATTGTCGGCGTCATTCTTGCTGGGCGCCGCCAGCTACGCGGGACACCCACAGCAGGAACAAAGGAGATTTGTGCGCGTTCGTCGCGAAGCAGGTCCCGAACGATTTCTAATCGTCCCTGAAATTATTAGAAATGGCTGCAACTCATTGAAAACAAAAGAAGGGGGTCGAGTCTAATCGGGACAAATCCCCGGGCGCGCAGGCTCGGTTCTTTATTGCTCGTCTCTCATTCCTCGCCCTCACCCCTTCCGATGATTGCAGCTTACAACACAACCTACAAAAACACCTGTCTCTTCCCGACCCTTCGCGTTGCTATAGTCTCCCCGTCGCTTGAGTTCCTCCCTTTGGGTCGTGGCGAACAGCGCCCGCACGCGCCCCAGGCTTCGAGAGGGAAAACCTTCCCCTGCACTGTTGATCCTTTGCGTCCCGATACAACGGGATTTGGGTGTAAAATTTTTGCGGGGTGAGGAGATTTCGTGCATATTCTGACGCCAACTGAGAACAAGCGCTTTAACGAAATGGTGGGGTTTGTGGGGCTTAGCTTGGCCATCTTGCTGGCGCTGAGCCTGCTCTCCTATTCCCCGCTGGATGCCTCGTTCAATGTGTCCGCGGCGGCGCCCATAACGGGGCCGGCGCGCAATTGGATTGGGCCGGTCGGGGCTCACGTGGCCGACCTCTTCTTCCAATTCAGCGGATTCGCGGCGTTTCTGTTTCCCGTGGGCATGTTCCTGATGGCCATGCGCTGGTTCCGCAGTCACCCGAGCGAATCGCCTGTAGCAAAGCTCACGGGATTCGGGCTGCTGCTTGCGGCGCTTTCGTCGGAACTCACGCTGGCGCATATTCCGGAAGTTCGCGGGGCGCTGCCTGCGGGAGGGCTTCTGGGCACGGTGCTCGCGGAGGGATTGCGCGCGGCGTTTAATCCCGTGGGCGCCAATCTGATTGCCATCGCCACGCTGCTGACGGCGCTGTTTTTGGCCACGAGTTTTTCGTTCCGCGCGGCGGGCGAATGGATGAAGAAGCCAATGGCTAAGGAGGGTGCGATCGGAGGACTGTTGGCGCGCGTGCGAGTGTGGCGCGAGGAGCGCGAAGCGGAACATCTGCGCAAGCGCGTGGAGAAGATTAAAATTGCCGGCCGGCCGGCGGTAGGCCAGCAGCGCGTTGCGCTCGATGAAGTCGACGAAGGAGAAGCGGAGCCGGAGGATGCCCCGGAAGAAAAGCGCGGCCTAGCCTCCATCATTCGCTTCCATGACGATACCCCTCCCCCGAAGAAAGTGCCCTCTAGCCCGAAAATCGCGCAGGGGAAAACGAATTTCCGTTTGCCGTCGCCCACTCTACTGCGGGCCGCCGAGCGCGGCGAGAAAATGGACGAAGGCGAGCTGAAAGAGTGCGCGCGGGCGATCGAACACAAATGCGCGGAATTCGACGTCGCCGGGCACATCACGCAGATCAATCCCGGGCCGGTGGTGACCACATTCGAATTCAAGCCCGAGGCTGGAATCAAATACAGCCGGATTACGGGGCTGGGCGAAGACCTGTGCCTGGCGCTGCGGGCCGAGTCCATATTAATCGAGCGCATTCCCGGAAAATCCACGGTGGGAATCGAAGTGCCGAATGCGCGCCGCGAGACGATTGCGCTGCGCGACGTGATCGAATCGCAGGAATTCAGCCATTCGCCCTCGAAGCTCACTCTGCCGTTGGGCAAGGATTTAATCGGGCGCATTCGCGCTGCCGATTTGACCCAGATGCCCCACCTGCTGATTGCGGGGGCTACGGGCACGGGCAAGAGCGTGTTCATCAATGCCCTGCTGATGGGGATGCTCTACAGGGCCACGCCGGACGAACTGAAGCTGGTGCTGGTGGACCCGAAGCGCCTTGAGCTGGGCCTTTACGGCGATATCCCTCACCTCTATACGCCCGTGGTGACCGATCCAAAGGTGGCCGCGAACGTTCTGCGCAACGCCACGCGGGAAATGGAGCGGCGGCTGAAGATTCTGGCGCAGCGCGGCGTGCGCAACATCGAACAGTACAACCGCACATTCGATAAGGGGACATCGCTTTCGCTCTTCGAGAATTCGGAGAACGAGGAGCATCGCCCGCTCCCCTACCTCGTGATTGTGATTGACGAGTTGGCGGACCTGATGATGGTGGATACGAATGGCGTCGAGGAATCCATCACGCGGCTGGCGCAGATGGCGCGCGCCGTGGGAATCCATTTGATACTCGCCACGCAGCGGCCCTCGGTGGACGTGATTACGGGCTTGATCAAGGCGAATTTTCCGGCGCGCATATCGTTTCGCGTGGCCAGCAAGGTGGATTCGCGCACGATTCTCGACGCCAATGGCTCGGAATCGCTGCTCGGCAAGGGCGACATGCTCTATCTGCCCGCGGGCTCGTCGCGGCTGCACCGCATTCATGGGCCGTACACGACGGAATCGGAAGTCGCCGCGGTATGCGAATTCTGGCGCGAACAGGCCAAGGCCATCTACAACGAAGAGCTGCTCAAGCCGCCAAAGGATGAGAATGCAGTCGGGGGTATGGGTGGTGATGCGGCTGACGCGGGCGGCGAAGAGGTTGACGACGCTCTCTACCACGACGCCGTGCGCGTCGTATGCGAGGCGGGCCGCGCTTCGACTTCGACGCTGCAGCGGCGTCTGCGCGTGGGCTACGGCCGCGCCGCGCGGTTGATTGACATGATGGAAAAAGATGGAATTGTAGGCCCCGCAGACGGTCCCAAGCCGCGCGAAGTCCTCAAGAAAAAGGATTGGATGCGCGAATTCGACGAATCCATGAAATAAGGGTCAGACTATCTTTATAGGGATAAGCTTCTTCCCCGCCAGAGCGGGGGAAACGACGCGCCAGTTGATTCGTCGGGGCAACCACGCAAGCCGAATGAACTTTCCCGCCGAAGAGAGAAACCCCGTTCCGAGAAAGCGTGGTGTCAGCGTCGATCACGCCCGTTGCACTCGGTGCAGACATGACAAATTTAACGTGGATCTCCTTCAAGTTGTCTATTCGGCACGGCTGGAGTGCTCCGCATTTAAGCGGTTAACCTTTACGGTTGCTATGTATGTGTCTTTCTGGCCCGCTACGGGATCAATGCTGGCTACGCCTCTCCAATGATTCCCTTGCTCGTCATCAAAACTCCAGAGACTCCTTGCTCTCTCACTTGATTTCTCCTCGCTCTGTTTCACCCATTTTACATTTCTATCTCGAGGAAAATAATCACTGTGAGAAAAAGAGGCCTCGAGGTGTTCCAACAGATCGGCCGGCGAGGCTTCGCCAGTGGTTGACCACTTGCTCTCCCAATGATCGACCCCTCCACTGCGGTCAACGGGCACCCAGGACTGCGTAACGGATTGAATGTCATATCGGCCAGGAATGTATTTGTCGGCCAGAGCCGCACGGACGTATTTCGATTCCGGGTCCCAGTTATATTCCATTTCAAGGGCTGCCATTTCAGCCGTACCCCGTCCATAGAGTCTTTCTATGACGTGAAGAGAGCCATCGATGCTGGCCGAGAGGCCAGCGGTGGTGATGATCTTCCCGTTGTCGACGAATCGCTTATCAGAAACCACAGTCGCCTTGGGAGCAGCCACTTTCAACCGTTCAATCAGGGTGGCGGTAGTGGTTACTTGGAGGCCATCGAGCATCCCAGCTTTGGCCAAAATAAATGCGCCATTGCAAACAGACATTACGATCTCCGAATTCTTGGCGCTATCCTGCAGCCATTTCATTACTTTCGGGCTATCCATCGCTGACTGCACATGACCGCCGGGGATCACTAGAATGTCGGGCGAGGGGGAATTGTCGATGGTGTACTTTGGGTTTACGCTCATGCCCATTGCAGTGGTTACGGCCTGGGCGTTCTCCGCAACTGTGTAGATATTGAAAGGCATGGTTTGAGTGGCCGAGTAGGTGTGCCCAAAAGTTTCATAGGGACCGGTGAAATCGATGATCTGCACACCATCAAAAATGAGAATGGCCACATTGCGCGTCTGCTGCTGCGCATCTTCATGCGCGCTTAGCTGTTGAGCGTCTGCTGATTGGACGAAGTAACTTACGCACAGCAGGCTTAAGAAAGTAACCACCGCAGCTTTCTTCACGATTTTCTCCTCCTGTTTGCTGGTCAACCTAACTTTCAACCAGCATATGCTGAAACACCGTCGTCATGCGTATAGCTCTATCGTCCGACGGTATAGTCTGGAATCTCCTTTTTGCTTCCAAAAACGGCGGCAATTGTATACTCATTCCACTGAATCGCAATATGTGAACAGATTTTCATCTAATTAGGTAGAGTAATCGGCGGGAAGAAGCCAATCCAAAGGGGCGGCGTTTTTTTGCCGTAAAACGATCAAGGCGCTTTAACCCAAAACAGGGTTAAAATGCGCTTAAATGCACGGAAAGTGCACGAAAATGACGCTTAAAGGCACGATCTGACCATGCCACGCCATAAGAGCTTCAGAGGGCACGACTCGGCCGGTCCCCGGCGTCCCCGGAAGGCCGAGGTCGCCTATGGGGCCTACAAGGACCTGATGGACGTGGCGGACTGGCTGCGGGAGCAGACTGGGCGGCAACTGGCGAACCTCGATTTGGGAATGAGCGAGTTCCAAGTGCTCGAAATGGTGTATCACGAGGGGCCGAAGCACAAGCGAGCGATAGCCCAGGGGCTGGGATTCAGCGATCAGGCCTGCGGATGGGTGATTGGGCGTCTTGAGGCGGGGGGATGGGTGCGGCGGAGCGAGGCGACGATGCCGCCGTCAGGGCCGAGATCGAAGACGGTGGGGCGGCGGATCGTCCTGGTGCATCTGACGGAGGAGGGGGAAAAGCTGATCGCGAATGTTTTTCCGAAGCATGTGAAATTGGTGCGGTCGGAGTTGCGCGTCCTCGGAGGGCGGGAACAGCGGACGCTGAGCCGGATCTGCCGGAAGCTGCGGCGGGGGGATGTGATGAAGTTTGTGCAGGAGATTACGCATGTGGATAGAGATTAGGACCCTCCTACGCGGTGAATCCGCTTCGGCGCGGCTAGCGCCATGGCAGAATTTTTTGCACCTCACTGGCGGCGATTGGCGTCTTATGGGTGGACCATGGTGGGGCACGACTACATAAGACAATCGGATAAGGAGACAGGCGATGAAAAAATGGATTGTGGCAGCGGCAGTAGGGGCGTTGGCTGCGGCGGGAGCGTTTGCGGGCACGGCTACGTGGCAGATCGATCCGATGCATTCGAGCGCGGAATTTTCGGTGCGGCACCTCGGAATTTCCAACGTCAAGGGAGAATTCGAGAAGATCAGCGGGACGGTTCTACTGGACGATCAGGACATCTCGAAATCGAGCGTGAACGCGACGATTGACGTGAGTTCGATCAACACGCGAGTCCAGAAGCGGGACGACGACCTGAAAAGCGATAAGTTTTTCGACGTGGCGAAGTTTCCGACGATGACTTTTCAATCCACGAAAATCTGGAAGACCGGCGACGGCACCGCGAAGATGACCGGCAATCTGACCATGCACGGCGTCACCAAGGAAGTGACCTTCGACGTTACCGGGCCGACCGCACCTGTGAATATGATGGGCGTCCGGAGAGGCGCTTCGGCGACGACGAAGATCAGCCGCAAGGACTTCGGGATGACTGCCGACGCAGGCTTTGTTGGAGATGAAATCTCGATCACGCTCGATATCGAGATGGCGATGCAGAAGTGAAAAAGAAGTGGCTAGTGGCGAGTGACTAGTGGCTAGTGATCGGCCTACGCGATGAGTCCGGTTCGGCGCGGCAAGCGAGTGGCCCGCCTACGCGATGAGTCCGCTTCGGCGCGGCAAGCGAGTGTAAGAGAAGGCGGGGAACACTTCCTTCCGGGTTTTAGCGGTTTTCACTTTGTGCTGCGGGACAATATCCGTAGAATGAAATGATTGTGCCGAGGTAGCTCATCGGTAGAGCGCGGCCCTGAAAAGGCCGGCGTAGGCAGTTCGATTCTGCCCCTCGGCACATCCCCATAGCCCAGGACTTTCCGTTTCCCTTTGTACCGAAACACAGGGGGCCTGGGCGGGCGCTTCCCTTCACAGGAGGCAGCGCTGCGCTCGCCCGTTCTGAAACCCTCCCCCCAACTTGACAATGGTTCGGCTCCGAGTGCATTATGTCGCCACCTATGGCTCCCCAATATCAGCCGACATGTGAGAATTGTCATCGCGGCGTCCTTGCTCCCAAGAAAATCTACCGTATGAGCAGCGGCGTGGTGACGGTCGGGCGCTTCTTCCTGATTGGCTCGATCGTCGGCGCGATAGCGAGCGCGCTATTGTTTTTCGGAATATTTGCATATAACGGAGGCAAATGGAGCAGCGTCGCAGGGAGCCCATCCCAAGAAGACTCCGACAATAAGCTTCGGCGCATTTGCGTAGATAGAGCTGTGCAAACTTTTCAGCAGGCCGGCGGGACATCCGCACCGCTCCCGGCGATAGAGCAACTTTGTGAATGCTCGCTCGCCGGGGTAAGGGGAACCGATTATTCCGATACAGCGGCCATGGCAGCCATCCAAGCGTGCTTGCAACAAAAGCGAGATGGCACGCTGGCTCCGCTCACCCAAGACCAGCAAGACTTGTACGACAATATTATGGGACAGAGCGGTCCGCCGAGCGACGCTGCGGAGCAGGCAGCGCTTGAGAAATTGGCTGGAATTTTAGGGGCGTTCTTCGGCGCCGGGCTTATGGGTTGGCTGCTTATCCTGAAAAAGCGTGTGCTCCAGTGCACCGTATGCGGGGCTACCGTGAGTGCATCCTAGAGAACTACTCGCAGCTTAGGCGAAAGACTTTCGTGTCCGGTCGCCCCTCAGTTATCCAGAAGACTTTCGACTCGCCTTCCGTTTCGGGTGCCGCTTTGCTTGCGACAGGTCAGAGGCCGCGACACTTCTAACCTTGGCGCTGTTAGTGAGATGCGGGGCGCGCGACCACTATGATCATGAATGTGTCAGGCTTCATTGCCGGCCGCCCCGTCACCCCGGGCTGGGGCTCCTCAAATTCAGAGGTCGGCAGATAAACTCTATGGGTCGTCGGATCGAGGCCCATTGTTGCGGCACGCGCAGCCGTTTTCACGATCTGCAGGATTTCAAACTTTCCCGGGGACATCTCGCCAGCCACGGCGAGCGAGCCGTCGCGGCAGCTCGCGAACGCCTGGTTGTGGTCGAATTTCGTGGCGTCGACGCCCTGGCCAATCGGCAGGTCCGCCAGCACTTTGCCGTCGACAGCGCTCATCACGATCAGCTTCGCGGGATTCCGGCACCCAATGAAGAGGCGATGTTTTTTTGTGTCCATGGACATTCCCACCGGCGCACCACCGGGGGCAACGGGCCAGCGCGCGACTACCTTCCTGGCCCCGATGTCCACGACCGCCACCTCGTTTTTGTCCTTAAGATTGATATAGACCCTACCAGCGCCATCGGATGCGAGGAACTCGGGCGATCCGCCAAGGTCGATCGGCGCGTCGATTTTCCCGGTCTTGGGATCCACGTCGGGCTTGAGCGACATCAGCACTCCCTTGTCGCCCGACACGGCCAGGATCAGGCCGCTGGCGCGGTCGAAGATGATGCCGTCGGTGTCAGGCTGCGCAGCAATGGTGCCAAGAACCGCGTTCGTCTTCAGATCGAAGATCACGATGGCACCGTCGGCGCCACCATCACTGATGAACCCGCGTCCGACCTTGGGAACAATTGCGACACCATGAGAGCGCTTCTGGCCGGGAATGTCCGCGATGGTCTTGCCGGATGCAGCGTCAATCACCATCGTGTGCGTGCTCCTCGTAACGTAAAGACGGTGCGTCTGCGGGTCGACGGTGACATAGTCCCACGCGCCTTCACCGCCGACGTGAAATGTCTTTACCACCCCCCAGTCCGTCTGCGCCGGAGTTTGCAGGGCGCCCGCGAACAGAACGAGGGTCCAGACCATGAAAACTAATTTCTTCATGCGCATGTAGATTCTCCTGGGAGAAAGATTGAGCAAAGAGGGCCGGGCTTCTGACGACGTCATCCTCACTTCCAGAGTTTACACCGAGGCATCCCCAAAAGCGCTCTGAAACCCGCGGCGGATGGTTGTTCCCTCTGTAGGCGCATCTCGCCGCTCTCTTAAACACGCCCTCAAAAGGGACGGAGACTTCGGGTATGATTGGCGGCGCTAAGGGGCGGATCGCGCCCTCGGGACCATCCTCGTATGATTTCCGCGACAATTCGATGTTGACGGTTGTGGCCGCGCTGATTGAGTCCGAAGGGAAATTGCTGGTGTGCCAGAGGCGCCGGGGAGACTTTTTCCAATTCCTTTGGGAGTTTCCGGGAGGCAAGAGGCGCGCTGGAGAGACGCTCGAAGAGGCGCTGGAGCGCGAGCTGCGCGAGGAGCTGGGTGTGCGGGCGCAAATCGGCCCGGAAGTCTATCGCACGCGGCACCGGTATCGAGACACGGCGGAGATGCTCGAGCTGGTGTTCTTTGCGGCGAGCGTTGCGCGCGGCGAGGCGCGCAATCGAGTGTTTGAGCGCATCGCGTGGCGCGCGCCGCTATCGCTTCCGAGGCTTGATTTTCTGCCCGCTGATAGGAAGTTGGTTCTGAAGCTGGTGCAGGGCAGGATTCGGTTGACAGAATTGTGAACGATGCGCGCAGGTTCGGTGTGCGGAAATCGGCGATGTGTTGTATTCTAAATGGCGTGAGCGACGAACTTTTCATGGGATCGAATCGGATGGCAGGAGCGGCTTCGACGGAGACGTCTCACGAAGCCGACCGTGAACAGCCGCAGGACGCCGTGCGCGAGATGGATGACGGCGAGGTCCAGGAGTGGATGGAATCGCTCGATTCCGTGCTGCAAGCGAGCGGGCCCGAAGAAGCGTCGTACATACTCGAAAGGCTACGCGCGCACGCCAAGGTAATTGGGATTGACCTTCCGTTTACAGCCAACACCCCGTATGTGAACACGATTCCACGGCGCTTGCAGCCAAGCTATCCGGGAAACCAGGAGATCGAGCGGCGCATCAAGAGCCTGATTCGCTGGAATGCGCTGGCCATGGTGGTGCGCGCGAATCGCGTGGAGCACAACATCGGCGGACACATTTCCACATTCGCATCCGCCGCGACGCTGTACGAAGTGGGCTTCAATCATTTTTTCCGCGCGCGCACGCCCGAGTTCGAGGGCGACACCGTCTATTACCAGGGCCATGCGGCGCCGGGAATGTACTCGCGCGCTTTTGTCGAAGGCCGCCTCTCCGCCGAAAAGCTGGAAAACTTTCGCCGCGAGTTGAAGCCCGGCGGCGGGCTTTCCTCCTATCCGCACCCCTGGCTGATGCCCGATTTCTGGGAGTCGCCGAGTGTATCCATGGGCTTGACGCCGCTGATGGCCATTTATCAGGCACGGTTCAACCGGTACCTGGAAAATCGCGGGCTCAAGCCGGTGACGGACGCAAAGGTATGGGATTTCATGGGCGACGGCGAGTCGGATGAGCCGGAATCGCTGGGCGCGATTACGCTCGCGGCGCGCGAAAAGCTCGACAACCTGATTTTCGTGGTGAACTGCAACTTGCAGCGGCTCGACGGCCCGGTGCGCGGGAACGGCCAGATCGTGCAGGAGCTGGAATCGGCGTTCCGCGGGGCCGGATGGAACGTTATCAAGGTGCTGTGGGGCAGCGAGTGGGACCCGATTCTCGAGCGCGACACCGAGGGGCTGCTCGTGAAGCGCATGGGCGAAATCGTGGACGGCGAATACCAGAAGCTAGTGGTGTCGTCCGGGGCGTACATCCGGGAACATTTCTTCGGGACCGACCCGCGGCTGCTGGACCTTGTCGCGCCGATGTCGGATGAGGAGCTGCAGAACCTGAGTCTGGGCGGGCATGATCCGAAAAAAGTTTATGCGGCTTACAAGGCGGCCGTGGAACATCGCGGCCAGCCGACCGTGATCCTGGCGCGGACGATCAAAGGGTACGGGCTGGGCGAGGCGGGCGAGGGGAAAAACGTCACGCACCAGCAGAAAAAGCTGAACGAAGAGGAGCTGAAGGTTTTCCGCACGCGGTTCGATATTCCGCTGACCGACGAACAGTGCACCGAGGTGCCGTTCTACCGTCCGGCGGAGGACAGCGTGGAGATGCAGTATCTTCGCGAGCGGCGCGAGGCCCTGGGCGGGTACGTGCCGCGGCGGCAGGTGCGGTCGAAACCGCTGGTGGCGGACCACGAGGAACTTTTCAAGGAATTTCATGAGGGGAGCGCGGGGCGGGAAGTGTCCACGACGATGGCGTTCGTGAGCGTGCTGCGCAAGATGCTGCGCGATCCGGAAATCGGGAAGCTGATTGTGCCCATTGTTCCCGACGAAGCGCGGACGTTCGGCATGGAGTCGCTCTTCCGGCTAGTGGGAATCTATTCGAGCGTGGGGCAGAAATACGAGCCGGTGGACGTCAACACGCTGCTCTATTACAAGGAAGCGAAGGACGGACAGATTTTGGAGGAAGGGATTACGGAAGCGGGGTCGATGGGGTCGTTCATCGCCGCGGGGACGTCGTATGCGACGCACGGGATCAACACGATTCCCTTCTTTATCTACTACTCGATGTTCGGATTCCAGCGCATACCCGATTTCATCTGGGCCGCGGCCGATATGCGCGTGCGAGGATTTTTGCTGGGCGGAACGTCCGGGCGCACGACGCTATCGGGCGAGGGCTTGCAGCATCAGGACGGCAACAGCCACGTGCTGGCGCTTTCGGTGCCGAATTTGCTGGCCTACGATCCCGGCTACGCATACGAGATGGCGGTGATCATCGAGGACGGCATCCGCCGCATGTATAGGGACGGCGAGAATATCTTTTACTACATCACCGTAATGAACGAGCCTTACGCCATGCCCGCGATGCCCGGCGACGTGAAGGAGGGCATCCTGAAGGGGATGTACCGCTTCCGCGCCGCGGCCAACCCAAATTCGAAACTGCGAGCGCAGCTTTTCGGGAGCGGAGCGATCCTGAACGAGGCCGTGCGCGCGCAGGAAATTCTGCAGGAGAAATATGGCGTGGCGGCCGACGTGTGGAGCATCACCAGCTACAAGTCGCTCTACCACGACGGCATCGAGACCGAGCGGTGGAACCGGCTGCACCCGTTCGAAAAGCCGCGCGTGCCGTATCTGACCAAAACCCTCGGCGATGCGCCGGGAGTGCTGGTGGCGGCGTCGGATTATTTGAAGACGCTGCCGAACATGGTGAGCAAGTGGATGCCACGACCGCTTGCGTCGCTGGGCACGGATGGATTCGGGCGAAGCGAAGGGCGCGCCGCGTTGCGCGATTTCTTCGAGGTGGACGCGCGGTTCATTACGCTGGCGACGCTCGATGAGCTTTACGGCGAAGGGAAAATCGAGCGCAGCGTGGTGGAAAAAGCCATCGCCGACATGGGAATCAACACCGAGAAACCGAATCCGGTCACGACGTAAGCCTGAAGCGCCTGCCTGCTGTTTCCGGGATTCAAACACCTACTTGTGAAGTGAGACGAGCGCGCCCCGATGGACGCGCTCGCCTGTGATTTGCTGGTTCGATTAGTCGCCCGCAGCCTTCCCTGCCGGCTTCGAGACGGTAGCAATCGTCTTCAGGATGCGGCCGACGATCTGGTAGGGATCCGCTTCGGAGTTCGGCCGGCGATCTTCGAGATAGCCCTTGTAACCATTCTTGATGAAGTTTACGGGCAGCCGGATAGAAGCGCCGCGGTCGGAGAGGCCGTAGTTGAACTTGTCGATGGCTTGCGTTTCGTGCAAGCCCGTCAGGCGCAAATGGTTATCCGGGCCGTAGACGGCGATGTGCGCGGCGATATTGTTCTCGAACGCCTTCATGAGGGCCTCCAAGTATTCCTTGCCGCCCACGTCGCGGAGATATTTGTTTGAGAAGTTGGTGTGCATGCCCGAGCCGTTCCAATCGCCCTTAATCGGCTTGCAATAGAGGACGACGTCGACTTCGTACTTCTCGCAAAGGCGCATCATCAGGTAGCGAGCGATCCAGAGATCGTCGGCGGCTTTCGCTGAACCCTTCCCGAAGATCTGGAATTCCCACTGGCCCTTGGCGACTTCGGCGTTGATGCCTTCGTGGTTGATGCCGGCCGCGAGACAGAGGTCCAGGTGTTCCTCGACGATTTGGCGGGCGATGTTGCCCATGTACTTGTAGCCGACGCCGCAGTAGTAGGGGCCCTGAGGAACACTCGGGTGACCTTCCTTCGGGAAGCCGAGGGAGCGACCGTCCTTATAGAGGAAGTATTCCTGCTCGAAGCCGACCCACAGGTCAGGATCGTTCTCGATGGTGGCGCGCATATTGCTTGGATGCGGTGTGCCATCGGGGTGCATCACCTCGCTCATGACGATATAGGCGTCCTTGCGGGACGCATCGGGATAGAGCGCTACGGGCTTCAGGATGCAGTCGGAGCTCTTGCCTTCGGCTTGCATGGTGGAGCTGCCGTCGAAGCCCCAGAGGGGCAGATCGCCGAGTGTGGGCGGTTTATCGAACGACTTGATTGTGGTCTTGCCACGGAGTTCGGGAATGGGAGTCTTTCCATCGAGCCAGACGTATTCCAGCTTGTACTTTGGCATAGGTTTTTATTGTCCTGTGGGGAGGGTCATTGGAATGCCCACCCTAGAAATTGGGAGCCGCTGAAAAAACACCTAATTAAATCCTTACGATAATACAAGGCCCGGTTTGTATCGTCCAATTCATTAATTCTATCGGCTGTATTCAGTGAAAGCGTGGCGAGGACCCCGTGGCGTAGAGAAACGGGGCAAAAAACAACAAAGGAATGGCTGCGGGGACGCGGAATCTTTTAGAATCGAGGAAGCGCCCGTAGCTCAATTGGATAGAGCATCTGCCTTCGAAGCAGAGGGTTGGGAGTTCAAGCCTCTCCGGGCGCGCCATTTTTTCTCATCTGCGTTTTCATTGACTTAGGAGGAAACCCTTAGCCCGTTTCGAACTCAATCTCGAGCTCCTCGTCGGTCCCGCAAGAAACGGAGTATTATCTGAATGTGTGGAAGTTTGCGGTCAAACGCCGGCCGATTACGGTATTACCCTAAAAAGCCGGAATTCAGGTTCGACTCCTGGCCGCACACCCTTACAATGGCCCCAATCGAAAGTCCTCCTCTGACCCGGTTTCTCAGTTCTCTCAGCGCCTTATGCCATATAACAGGAAGTTATGACTCTTACAAATATTATAAATTTGATTCGACGGCCGTAATGAGATGAAATGCATAGCTTAGGAGAGTGTACAGACCTATGGACCTTATACGCATCTTCGATACCACGCTGAGGGACGGCGAGCAGGCGCCCGGATTTTCAATGTCCGCACCGGAAAAGATACGCATAGCTCGGCAGTTGGAGTCACTCGGCGTGGATGTCATTGAGGCCGGCTTCCCTATCGCTTCGCTTGGAGATTTGGAAGGTGTGCGTGCCGTAGCGTGCGAAATCCACAATTGCACGGTGGCGGCGCTGGCACGCTCTAAGCGCGACGATATCGATGTAGTCCTCGACGGCCTTAAGGATGCGGTGCATCCGCGCGTACACATTGTTCTCGCAACTTCTGATTTGCATCTTCAATACAAACTACGCATGACGCGCGAGCAGGCTCTCGAAGCGATCTCCACGACCGTGCGCTACGCGCGGCAGCATTGTGCGGAAGTTGAGTTCTCCGCCGAGGACGCGAGCCGCACCGATATCGACTTCCTGTGCAGGGCTGCGAAACTCGCCGTCGAGGTGGGAGCAACCATTATCAAT